>Ga0315308_1000055_pt1 | contig 54362 bp, 51 predicted proteins | sample TDP3_MG_FD_203078 | JGI IMG/M metagenome (GOLD analysis project Ga0315308, IMG submission 203078) | Freshwater sediment microbial communities from Lake Towuti, South Sulawesi, Indonesia - TDP3 | ecosystem: Environmental > Aquatic > Freshwater > Lake > Sediment | place: Indonesia: South Sulawesi...
GTCGGATGAAAAACCCATTGGAGGCCGGATGACAGATCCGGTTTCCAAGAAATATAGTTGCATTCGGCTTTCATAGAAGGGACAGCGCCCATTTATTTTACTGAGAAGAGCTAACTATGAAGGCAATTAGAAAGGCCATTTTCATCACCGGCACAGACACAGGGGTTGGAAAAACACTCGTAACAGGGGGGCTGTGCTTGTCCCTCAGGGCTCAAGGCATTGGTGCAGGAGTGATGAAACCGGTTGAAACAGGATGCCCCCCCAGGGGTAAGAAGCTCGTCCCGCAGGACGCCCTATTCCTCAAAAATCTCCTCAAGCTCAAAGACAAACTTGATGTAATCGCCCCCTATCGGTTCAGGGCGCCCCTTGCCCCTTTCCTTGCAGGAAAGATGGAAGGCGTCCGGATATCCCTCTCAAAGATCTCCAGGGCACTCAATGCGCTCGTCAGCCGCCATGATATCATCCTTGTTGAGGGGGCTGGCGGCCTCCTTGTCCCTCTCACAAAGACCCTCACCTATGCAGAGCTGTGCAAGAGACTCGTCCTCCCGATCATCCTCGTTGTCTCAAACAGACTGGGCGCCATCAATCACACCCTTCTTACCCTCAGGGCTGCGGAGAGCCTGGGCATAGAATGTTTGGGAATCATCCTTAACACGGGAGAGAAGACGCATGACCTTGCCCAGAAGACAAATCGGAGGGTCCTCGATGCCGTTTGTGGAACTCCAGTAATTGGAGAGATACCCTTCCTGAAAAAGACGCATATGACTTCTCAGGCACTAACCAGACTTTTCCTCGCCCCGGCTCGCATCCTTGTGGAGCTTCCTAAGGTAAAAAAGGATCCCGATGCAGGCAAGCGCAACTGGGATGGAGATGAACTGTGAGGTGGAGATATAGGGATACCATACAAATCCCCTTATCTCGTCGCCGCGCAAATATTCAATCCCGAACCTCTCAATGGAATAGAGAAGAAGCCCGGTAAAGCCAACCTGCCCGAGAAAGGTCTGCCTCTTCTTAAACCACTGTAGAAACAAGAAGATGCACAGGGCTGCCAGCGATGAGTAAAGCTGCGTGGGATGGATGGGAACCCCGGCATACTTCGGATCAACGAGGCTCAGGGGGTCATTGAAGACCATGCCCCACGGAAGGTTTGTGGGCTTCCCGTGGCAGCACCCTGAAGAGAAACACCCCAATCTGCCCACTGCCTCGCCGATCAGAAAGGCTGCCCCAAGGATGTCCAGGCTCTTCAGCACGGGCATCCGATTCTTGCGTATATACCATACGCTCACGCCGAGAGAGAGAAGCACCCCGCCGTAATACACCAGTCCCCCCTTCCAGACCATGAAGATATCAAGAGGGAAGCGCAAGTAGTCCCTCCAGCGAGTGATGATGAAGAGGATCCGCGCCCCAACAATGGCAGAAACCAGGATCCAGAAGCCCAGGTCAAGCATCCTCGCGGGGTCCACTCCAACGCGGCGCGCCTCCCTCCAGGAATACAGGATCGCCGCTACAAAGCCCAAAGCAACGAATACACCGTAGCCGTAGAGAGTGAAGGGGCCGATCTGTAAGATAATGGGATGCACCGATTAGGCTTCTGCCTCTTCCCTTGAAATGATCATGTCAAGAATCAATAGCCCCACGCCGATGGTGATGGCAGTGTCAGCCACATTGAACGCAGGCCAGTGAAGGTCGTTCCAATGAAAATCCAAAAAATCCACGACATATCCGAGCCTCACCCTGTCTGTGAAGTTCCCCAATGCGCCCCCAAGGATGGTTGAGAGGCTCACGGTGAGAAGCACCTGGCTCTCCTTCAGGGTCATAAACAAATAGATAATGGCAATGATTGCCAGAGCTGAGACGATGTGGAAGAAGGGAAACCGGAGCTCTCTTCGCGCCCCGGAAAAAAGGCCAAAGGCAGCGCCGGTATTTTCAACATACACGAGGTTGAAGTTTCCCTCAATGACAACAACGGGTGGACGATCCTTCAGATGAATAACAGCCAGGGCCTTGGCCATCTGGTCGAGGTAAAGGACAACCCCCGCAACCAATCCCAGGATTATGAGCTTCTTCCTCACTGTGCCGCCTCCAGAACCTTCACGCATCTCTCGCAGGCCTCGGGATGGCGTGCATCCTGGCCGACCAGCGGCGAGTAGTTCCAGCACCGAGAGCACTTCTTCCCTTGTGCCTTGCCAACGGAGATCTTTAGGCCTTCGATTAGCCCGCTCTCCGTCACATCCCCCTCAAGCTTTCCGTCAAGGAAAACTTGGGAGACGATGAAAATGTAGCGCAGCGTCCCTTCGTATCCCTTCAAAAGCTTATGAAGCTCCGGCTGGGCAGAAAGCCCGACCCTTGCCTCAAGCGAAGAGCCGATCATCTTGCTCTTCCTCGCGCGCTCCAGGGCCTTGAAAACCTCCTCCCTGACCCCAAGGAGTGTCGTCCACCTCTTCTCAAGCTCATTGTCCATCTCTTCCATGTGGATCGCGGGAAGCTGTGCAAGAAAGACGCTCTCCCCTTTGCCCTTGCCAGGGATGTATTTCCAGAGCTCCTCTGCAGTGAATGAAAGGATGGGGGCCATGAGGGGCGTGATGTCTCCAATAAGCCTATACAGGACAGTCTGGCAGGCCCTCCGCTCGCGAGAGTCTTTCCTGAATGTATAAAGGCAGTCCTTGATGATGTCAAAGTAGAATGCGCTCAGATCAACGGCGCAGAAGTTCAGGAGGCTGTGGAAGACCACATGGAACTCATATTCCTCATAGGCCTTCCTGATTCTTTCAGTAAGACGGGCGAGTTTGTGGATTATGTATCTCTCAAACTCGGGCATCTCTTTAAATAGGACGGAGTCTGTCTCGGGATTGAAATCGGAGAGGTTGCCAAGCATGAACCTCAATGTGTTCCTGATCTTTCTGTATGCCTCAATGAGGCGAAGCAGGATCTCCTCGGAGAAGCGGATGTCCTCCCTGTAGTCCTCAGCAGAGACCCAGAGCCGCAGGGCCTCGGCGCCGTGCTTCTCAATGACATCCCCTGGGGAGACGAAGTTGCCCAGGGACTTGCTCATCTTCCTGCCCTGTCCGTCAACGATAAAGCCGTGCGTGAGGACCGCCTTGTAAGGGGCCTTCTGCCTCGTTGCAACAGAATGGAGCAGGCTCGTGTGGAACCATCCCCTGTGCTGGTCGCTTCCCTCCAGATAGAGGTCTGCAGGCCACTCTCCCCTTGGTTCAAGCACGGCAGCATGGCTTATACCGGAGTCAAACCAGACATCAAGGATGTCCTCCTCTTTCTTGAACCGCCCCTGTCCGCACGCCGGGCACTTTGTCCCGGAAGGAAGAAATTCCTCAGGGTTCTTCTCAAACCAAACATCGGCGCCACTGACCTTGAACTTTCCTGCAACAGACTCAACCAATCCCGCATCCAGAAGCTCCTTGCCGCAGTTGGTGCAGTAGAACGCTGCAATGGGGACCCCCCATGCCCTCTGCCGGGAGATGCACCAGTCCGGCCTTACTGAGATCATGCCGGATATACGCTTCACGCCCCAGGGTGGGATCCAAACAACAGAGTCTATTTCCTTAAGGGCAAGCTCTCTGAGCCCGGCCCGATCCATTGAGATAAACCACTGCTCCGTTGCCCTGAATATTACAGGGTTCTTGCATCTCCAGCAATGGGGGTATGAATGGGAAAGCTCTCCCTCGGCAAGCAAGGCCCCCCTTTTGTTCAGCTCCTCCAACACAAGGTTATTGGCTTCAAAGACATTCTTTCCACCAAAATACTGAACATCGGGATCAAACCTCCCCTTTGAATCCACAGGGGAATAGATCTCAACGCCGAATGTTTTTCCCGTGATGTAGTCCTCTACTCCATGACCAGGTGCAGTATGGACGCAGCCGGTCCCCTCCTCCTGGGATACATAATCAGCCGGGAGTAGAACGGAGTCCCTATCGTAAAGGGGATGGCGCGCCTTGAGGTCCTTGATCCTCTCCAGGCGAAATGTCTCCTTTCCCTCGTATTCCTCAACCCTTAATTCCTTCATCACACTATCAAGAAGCGCTTTTAGAATTATGATCACCCGGCCCTTGATGGGGACCCCTCCCGGCGGCTTGCCCTGGGCAAGGATCTTTACTGCCGTATACTCAAGCTCAGGGTGGAAGCAGATGGCCAGGTTTGCCGGGATTGTCCAAGGGGTTGTAGTCCAAATAACAATAGAAACATCCTCATCCTTAAGGCCAGGGAAAGAGTTTTGCGCCCCGGGAAGCGGGAATGCTACATATATGGACGGCGAGGTGTGGTCCTCATACTCCACCTCTGCCTCTGCAAGCGCAGTCTCACAGGAGGGACACCATGTCACTGGCTTTTTCTCCCGATAGACAAGACCCTTTTTAACTATGCGCGCAAACTCTTTCTCAATCATTGATTCGTATTCAGGGGTCATTGTGAGATAAGGATCGTCCCATTGCCCCAGGCATCCCAGGCGCTCAAACTCCTCCCTCTGAATCGTTATGTATCTCTCTGCATAGGCACGGCATTCCTTCCGGACATTGACCTTTTCCATGGTCTTTTTTCTCTCCCCAAGCTCTTTCTCCACCTGAAGCTCAATGGGAAGGCCGTGACAGTCCCATCCTGGAATAAACTCGCAGAGATACCCGGACATGTTTTTGCTCTTGACCACGATGTCTTTCAGGATCTTGTTGAGGGCAGTGCCCAGGTGGATGTTGCCGTTGGCATAGGGGGGGCCGTCGTGAAGGATAAACTTGGGCCTGCCCTTGTTTTCAGTAATGACCTTTTTATAAATCCCACTCTCCGTCCAGGCCCTGATGAGATCCGGCTCCTTTTTCGGCAGGTCTGCCTTCATGGGAAAATCTGTCCGGGGAAGATTCAATGTGTCCTTATAATCCATCAATTATTCAGGGTATCTTCCAATGAATTATGTGTCAACTCCACACCGATCAATCTCTTCGGGTGCTTGCTGGAAAGGAATGGCGGAGCATGATACTGTTCACTCTGTGACATACAACAAGTATGGAGGATACCGTGCTGCAGCTCTCCTGATCCTCCTGATATGTGTCTTCTATGCAGAGGGGTTGTTCTCCGGGGGGTCCTTGATCAGGGCAGGAAATCTATACAACGACTCCCTCTACCGCCACCTCAAGCCATTAGACTGGAGGCACAGCTCCATCCACGATTCCTCACCATATACCCACATTGCTCCCTGGAGCCTATACGCGGCGCGAAGCCTCAGACAGGGAGAAATACCCCTGTGGAATCCCCTGAGCGGCCTCGGTTCCCCCTATCATGCCAACTGGCAGACCGGCATATTCTCACCCCTGAAGATCCCTTTATATTTGTGGCCTTCAATGCGCATCTTTGAATACACCCTCCTCCTCAGGATCTTCCTCGCAGGGCTCTGCGCCCTTCTCATGTTTCAAAGGGCAGGCCTTTCTTTCCACGGTTCCCTACTGGGGGCTGTCGCATACGGCTTCGGCGGAACCATGACAGTGTCATTTTGTCTCCTCGAGGCCTCAACCCTCGCCTTCCTGCCCCTATTCTTCCTCGCCATCATGTCATTTCATGAACGCCCCTCACTCATATCAGGTGCCTGGTTAAGCCTATCCGTGGCTCTTCTCATTTTTTCCGGCCATCCAGGGCCGGTCTTCTATGCCCTTCTCGGCGGAGGGATGTTCTTCCTTGGCCTCATTCTTTCATCAGGGAAGGTTAAAAAAAGAAAGCCCCTCATGCTCATTGGGATGTGGGGCATGGCCATTGTCTCCGGCCTTCTCCTCTCATCTGTTGTCCTACTTCCCTTTATCGAGAATTTCTCCTCCGGGTTCAACTATCTCTCCCAAAGCCCCCAGGCAGAATTTTCCTTCTCGTCCTTTCTCGTCAAGATCATGGGCGGGGTTGTCCCATTTCCACTTGCGGAGTATCCCCTTCCATACATGCTCTACATCGGCATCTTTCCACTGGCCCTTGCCCTCTTCTCCATTCTTGGGGGGAAAAGGCAAATGCCATTTCTCCTCGTCCTCCTTCTTGGCATCGCTGTGTTTCTGAGGCCTCCTCCCTTCACATGGATAATGGAGCTTCCTATCTTCAAACATGCGAGGGCCCATTATTCCCTGGGGCTCGTGAGCCTGTCTATGGCCTTTCTCGCCGGAAAGGGCCTTGATGAGTGGATGAAGGGGAAAATCCGCCGTGTTTCCCTTGCCGGAATAGGACTGGCTTTGTGTGCCCTAGCCTTTCTCCTGTCAGGCCTTGCGGGCCTCATTGCCACACGAACTTACCCCCCTGCATTTGTTGAAAGGCTCGCCAGCCTCTTCATCCCCCATGTCCTCCTTGCCTTGGCTCTCTCCCTGAGTGTGGCCGCTGTGGGGGCCCGGGTGCGACGGGGGCCAAGCGCAAGTATGCTCATCCTCGGCCTCACCTTCCTCGACCTCTTCCTCACGGGATTCCGCTACAATCGCTCTACAGCGTTCTTTGAATATCCAGAGACACCCCCCATTCAATGGCTCAAAGCCCAACCAGGACTCTACCGTGTAATGGGAATGGAGGGCTCTCAGAACATGCCCAACACGGGTCTCACTCAGGGGCTGGCCGACCTCAGGAATTTTGACCCCTTGATCCCAAGGCGCTATGCCATGGTTATTCAGGCTATGGACAGGAAGAACTTCCTTGAACTCGGCATCATCCCTGTCAGATACGACCACCCCCTTCTCGACCTCCTCAATGTCCGGTATCTCATCGCCTGCCGCTGCAGGGTTTCACCCACGGAGAACGAGTATGTGGATGACTCGATTATCCGTCAGGCCTGGCATGAGCTGCCGGTGCTGGGTCAAAAATGGGTCCAGGCATATGAAGACCCCAATGTGATAATCTACGAAAACACCCGGGTCTTCCCCAGGGCATTTGTGCTCCGCGATCTCCTGCTGACAAAGGGTGAGGAGGGATCGCTTCGCGAGCTTCTGAATGGAAAAAGAGACCTAAGGAAGGAGGTGATCCTGGAGGTGCCCGATGCTGACGCCCGGTCAATGAAAGATCTGCCCGCCCGAGTTGATGGAGGCAGAGACATAGTGAGGGTTGTCAACTATTCCCCCCATAGGGTAACGCTCCATGCAACCCTCTCCTCCCCTGGAGTCCTGGTTATGGGAGATGCCTATGATCCCAACTGGAGATGTTTTGTTGATGGAAAGAGGCAGAGGGTCTATCCGGCGGATTACATCCTCAGGGGCGTGCTCCTGAGGGAGGGATACCATGAGGTTGAATTTACATACGACCCCTGGAGCTTCAGGATTGGGGCATTCCTGAGCCTCGCCCTTCTCCTCCTTCACATTGGATTCCTCGCCTGCAATCTCTTTATGTTGACTTCCAATTTGAGTAATGGTAGTTTTTCCGTATGTCTAAAAGGTTGGTCGCAGCACTCTGTGGTGCCCTCGCTTTATTCCAGTTTTCACCCGCGTTCGCCCAGGAAGCCGGGGTTGAACAAGTCATAAAAGAAGAGATAATGGCAGAGGAACTGCTGTTTGGGGCTGAGCCGGTTGTGACATCGGCTGCCCGCAGGGAGCAACCCCTGCACGAGGCGCCCTTTGCCGTCACGGTATTTAATAACGAAGACCTGAAGCTCTTTGGGATACACTCCTTTGGCGACATTCTACGCCTTGTCCCCGGAATGGATGTCTCCTATATCACCCCTGGCTTCACATTCTTCAACATCAGGGGTTTTTCAACGGAGAAGAATGTACGCACCCTTGTGCTTCTCGACGGCAGGATCGTCAATATAGAGGCGGTCGGGCCGAGCGATATAGAAATATTCCCCTTGTCAATTGACGAGATAGAGAGGGTAGAGGTCATAAGGGGTGGCGGATCTGCCCTATACGGCGCAAACGCATACTCGGGCGTAATAAGCATCATCACGAGGAACCCTGAGAAGACACCAATAGGATGGGCTTCGCTTTCCGGGGGTGCGCAGCCCGAGGAAATCTCTTCAACTCCATTCGGGACATCCTCTGCATCTGCCGGCTCGGGTTTTTGGAAAAAGGGCATCATTGGCTACCGCGTCTCTGCCGGCTACCGTCAGAGCAATGACTGGTTAAACCCAGACGATATCAATCACAAGGTGAAATGGGGAAGAATCCTGGTGGGAACAGATGCAATACCCGGGGCAAGATTGAGCCTTGAGGAAGGCGTAGCGATCGTGGATTCAACCATATTTGCAAGCCTCGCAAATGTGCCTTACACAGGCAATGACTACTACGCCCAGTTGAAAGGGGAATGGAAGGGGCTGTCCCTAAATACTTACTACAGGCTCGTCCATGTTGAAGCGTTCCTTAACACAAAGCTTTTAAAAATTATCAATTTTGCCCTTCCAATCACCGGAGACACGAGTTCGGTGACAACGGACATACAATATTCAATGCCGCTGGGAGAATGGGGTCATGTTATCCCCGGAGTTAATTTCCGCTACATGTCCATTGACACCAATGGCTTCAGAAAGGAACTGGATGGCCAGGACCTGACCCAGGAGCTGATGTCCGGTGGATTTGTTCATTTTGAAGCGCGGCCCGGGCCCCCCCTCACTCTTGTCCTTGACGCCCGGTACGATTGGTTCAGTATAACAAATCCTGCATTCAGCCCGAGGCTCGCAATATTATATTCCCTTTTTGAGGGCCACATCTTGAGGGCTGCAGCGGGTCAATCCTTTAGAAAGCCGGTCTGGCTCGAGGCCCAGGCTATTAGTGAAGATCCGCTGCTAAAGGCGATGTTCAGGGTTCCACTCGGCAACCCGGATGTGGGCAATGAGCTCGTAAGGACTGCAGAGCTTGGCTACAGGGGGTATTTATTGAAACATCTTAGGGCGGAGCTAAATCTCTTCTACAATCAATACACTGATTTCATACTCCTACAGAGTAATTTCACCACGCGTCCGTACAAGTTCCGTGCGGAAAACTTAGATGCCACATTCTGGGGAACAGGCGGGGAGCTTGAGATAGGGTATGATCCTTTTCCATGGCTTGCAACCAATGCAAACTATTCCCTTCTCTACCGAAAAGACATCATCCCGGGGGAACCAGATATATACACACAGCATAAGGCGGCCCTGTCTATCAAGCTTATGCCACCCGGGCTTCCCTTCATCGGACTCACCGGCAATTATGTCGGACGCTTCTATTACGAAATCGTAAACCCCTCAACAGTTGGAGTGGAGCGCCAAACGATCCCTGAATATTTCCTGATAAATGCTGTAGTGGGGTATTCCTTCCTGAAGGGAAATCTGGAGACAGGGATCCATGTATTCAACCTCCTGAACAAACACCATCATGAAAGCTCTTTCCTTTTTGCTCCCCAACTTTTAGGGTCAGAGGAAATCAGCCAGAAGCTCGCCTTGTTTATCAGGTGGAAGTTCTAAGGGTCAGAACCTAAGAAAAGAAATCATCTCAGTGCGTGGGGGTCTCCGCTTCGCACGATCTCAGCCACTTCCTGAGGTGTGCCTGCGCTTAGTAGCCTCTCCCTGACAAACCTGCTCTGTACGATTCCGGCAATCCGTGCAAGTATCCCGGCCTGCGAATGTGCCTGGGATGATGGTGTCAACAATAGGAACACAAGCCGGACAGGCTCCAGAGTATCCGGTCCGAATATGATGCCCTTACGTGAGCGCCCGATCAGAAGCACCGGTCCCTTTAGCTCGGGAAGGCGGGCATGGGGGATTGCTATACCTTTGCCGATATTTGTAGAGATCACCTCCTCCCTCTTCATGCATGCATTTATCGCCCTGGAGGGGTCGCATCCGAGGCCGTCCTTCGACACGGTTCGCAGAAGCTCTGAGACCACATCCTCGCATCGTCCACCCTTAAGGTCGAGAAGGATCCCGTTTGGAGGAATGAAATCGGCAAGCGAATACCTGGGCTCCCTCTCAAACTCGTCCTCAATGTCCCCTACCAACTCTTCAAATATATCTTCAAGTGTGACGATCCCTATTGATCTGCCCCTTGAGTCAGTAACTACAGCCATATGGCTGCTTCCCTTCTGAAGCCTTTCCAGGGTTGTCTCAAGGGATTGAGTATAGGGCACCTTTAATGCAGGACGGACAACCTTCCGAAGACCGTCCGGGCTGGACGGTATGTCCGGATCCAGAACGAGGTCCTTGACATGGACTATGCCGATGATCTCCATGCTTCTGGCCTTCACAAGGGGGTAGCGTGAAAATTTGCTCTGCCGTATTGTCTCCAGATTCTCCTCCCAGGGTGCGTCCTCAACAAGGACCCTCGCCTTGTTGAGCGGAACCATGGCGTGTTCCACCTTTGTCGAGTCCATATCAATAAGGTTTTCAAAAAAGAGGAGCCTGTTGAAGGAAAACGCTCCTTTCTTCTGAGACCCGCTCAGGATGATCCTTAGTTCCTCCTGGGAATATGCCAGATCCGCCTGTGATGCGACATCTATACCAATGGCCCTGAGGATGAGGTTGGAGGCCCAATTGAGCGCTATAAGCGGGGGGTAAAATAGTATGTAAAATACCCTCATTGGCCAAGCAACGAGCAGGGCGGACACCTCTGGTTTCCGGATCGCCAGGGATTTTGGAGCAAGCTCTCCAACTATGATGTGAAGGAATGTAATAACCAGAAAAGCCACGGCAAGGGAGACAGAGTGGCTTACAACAGAGGGCCATATCCCGGGCATGTCGAGAAGCGGCTTGATCACAGCGGCAAAAGCAGGCTCGCCGATCCACCCAAGGCCGAGGCTCGCTATTGTAATTCCAAGCTGGGTGGCAGATAGATAGTTATCGAGCTGTTTTATGAAACTCCTGGCGAGAACAGCTCTTTTGTCCCCCTTTTTTGACAGCTCTTCTATCCTGGTTTCCCTTACCTTTACAATGGCAAACTCAGCCAGGACGAAAAAGGCGTTCAGGAGCACAAGCAGGATAGCAATAACTATGTAAACGAGGTTAAGGATTGTCACAGCTTATGATTTTACCACGAAGTCAGCGCAGAAACCTTATTAGAACAACAATTAGGGTGCGGCCCTCTTAATCAGTGCCTTGACCCTATCTGTATCGGGCAAAGGCATAACCTGTTGCGCCACCCTTTTATTGATCACACGAGCTCACGATAAAACCGGCGCTTGAAGTAAAGCGACAGGTTTACAAGGCTAATCAGGACTGGCACTTCCACTAGCGGGCCTATCACCGTGGCAAACGCCTGCCCGGAGCCGATACCGAACACGGCAACTGCAACGGCAATTGCCAGCTCAAAGTCATTGGAGGATGCGGTGAAACTCAAGGTCGCGGACTGGGGATAATTGGCCCTTATCTTCTTTGCCAGCCAGAAGGTGATAAGGAACATGAACACGAAATAGATGAGCATTGGAACTGCCACCCTGACCACGTCAAGCGGGAGCTTGATGATGAATTCGCCCTTCATGGAGAACATGACGATGATGGTGAAAATCAGTGCAACAATGGTGACCGGGGCGATCTTCGGCACAAAATTCTCGTGATACCATCGTTTGTCCTTTACCTGGATCAGGGTGAAACGTGTCACAATGCCGGCAAAGAAAGGAATGCCGAGGTAGATAAATACGCTCTTGGCAATCTGGACGATAGAAACATCCACCGCCGCTCCTGAAAGCCCAAGGAGCGAAGGCAGCCTCGTCACGAAAATCCAGGCATATATCGAATAGGTGAGCACCTGGAAAATGGCGTTGAATGCCACAAGGCCGGCCACGTATTCCGGGTCGCCTTCGGCGAGGTCGTTCCAGACCAGAACCATGGCGATGCAGCGGGCCAGTCCGACCAGGATCACGCCGACCATGTAAGCTGGGTGCGAGGACAGGAGAAGCACGGCCAGGACGAACATCACTATCGGCCCGACAATCCAGTTCTGGATCAAGCTGAGGGCCAGCACCTTCTTGTTGCCGAAAACCCTCGGGAGTTCCTCGTAACGCACCTTTGCCAATGGGGGATACATCATCAGGATAAGGCCGATTGCAATGGGGATGTTGGTGGTGCCCACGCTTAAGCGATCCCATAACCCGGACACCTGCGGCCATATGTAGCCCATTCCAACCCCGGCAGCCATTGCCAAGAAAATCCATACTGTTAGAAAACGGTCGAGAAACGATAATTTCTTAGCCAATCCCGCGCTTTCATGCCCATTTTCAGTCATCTTGCTTTTCCTTGTCCTGTCTTGCTTTTAACCTGTGTGCGATAATGCGCCATTCCTTGCTCTTCATTCCCACAACACATCTGCCTCCCCTCCTCAGGGCAAGCCTCCTCTTCATCCTAACGGTATCCAGATTGAATATCTTCCGGGGAATGGAAGATATTGCCCTTAGGATAAGTTTCTGAAATGATTCCTTTGTCCTTGAGAGAGAATAGAAAACCCATCTGCCTTCCTTGCTTTCTTTGACAAGCCCTGCCCTCTCGAGCTCCCTGAGATGCCTGGACACATTGTATTGGGCCTCATCGAGCGAATCCATGATCTCACAAACACAGAGGTCTCTCTTTGCTTCCGCCAGGAGCCGCAGCATCCTCAGTCGTGTCCTGTCTGACAATGTTTTGAATATGTATGTATATATGCGCATTCCAGCATTCATTATTATATAAAATAATCAGGTTGTCAAGCTTTTTATGGAAGAAGTGCGTTCTTGAAGACGTAGAGGCGGTTGATCTGGTTTGTGCCCTCGTAGATCTGTGTTAGCTTTGCGTCCCGGAATGATTTCTCTATTCCATACTCCTGGAGAGGCCCATCAGGGCCCATTATCTCAACTGCCTTCGAGCACACATCCATGGCAAGATCGCTGCTGCAGAACTTTGCCAGGGAGCTGTGGGCTGCAGCAAGCCGGATGTCCTCCTCGGACACATGCCTGGCAGCCATCTCCTTGACCATCCTGTAAATCCATCGTGATCTAAAGAGCCTTCTCATAACAGTAGACCTAAGAATGGGTTGGGGAAGCTTCTCCATGAGCCTCATTATGGGCCTCTGCATGATCCTGGCTGGGCCAAAGGCATCGTTGAAAAGGGCTGCGCCCATATATGCCTGGCGTGCCAACTGGATCCTGGCCATCAGATCCACAAGGGTCAGCTTGACCTTTTGCTCTTCAAAGAGATATCTCCCGTTGACCTTAACATTAGATACATACCTGAGGAGCCTCTCAAAAGCCCCCCTGGCAATTCCTGTCGCTATTGCACCGACCGGCGCCCTGGATGCCCCAAGGACGACAGCGATCTGCCTATCCCCCTCCCCCTCCTCTCCCACGCGGTCAATTTCCGGAACGAACACATCTTCAAATACAAGCTCGGCTGCAGGACATGCCCTCTGCCCCATCTTTTTCTCCACACGACCCACGGAAAATCCCTTGGCATTGGATGGAATTACAAAAGAGACTCCTGTCTCCACGGGCCTGGATCTGTCAAGGACCGCCCCTGTCCAAATATATTTTGCTATGCTTCCATTAGAGATAAAGACCTTTCTCCCATTGACGATGTAACCGCCCGAGACACTTCTGGCATGGGACACAAGCCGCGCCGTCTTGAGAGAATCTGAGTCTTCTACATCAGACCCTGCAGTGGGCTCTGTTATGGCAAGAGCGAAGATAACCGGGCTTCCCTTCTTTTCCTCTTCGGCAACCTCCCTCATATACCTGTCAAATAAGGAGAGATCAAAAGAGAAAAGAACCGGGCCGAGGCCAAGGGCATGCGCTCCGAAAATGTTGGCAACGCCCGGACAGAAGCTGCACAGCTCTTCCATGAGCACGGCGAAGTGAGCGGTAAGAAAGCCCATGCCTCCGAATGCCTTCGGGATGATGTAGCTGAGGAACCTATAAGGAAGCCCTGCCTTTACGATGTCCCATGAGAAGTATGAATGATCCTCTCCGATCGTCCTGTCCATATCCATTGCAACAGGGGAAATATATCTCTCTCCGTAATCCCGTGCGTCTTTCTGGACAATACGAAGCCCATTCACAACATCAGGGGCATATGTCTCGAGTGCTCCGAGAAATGGAAATGCCTCTCTCAGATCTCTGAGCTTGTATATGAGCTTCTCAGGGTCTAATGTTCCGTGTCCAGCCATATTACCCCCTGACCCTTGTCACCTCTCTGCCTGCAAAGGCCATCCTCCTTGCCATGGGCTCAACCATTGCCTGGAGGTTCTTGGCATCCCTCATGAGGCTCTCCACAAAGTAATCCTTCATATATCCATATCCTCCGAGCACCTGGACAGCGTTTATGGTGATATTGACTGCCGCATCTGACGAGAAGGCTGCGCTGAGGTCGCATGCGTTTTGCCATTCTCTCCTGTCTGCCGACCTTGCCGATGCCCTGACGAGGGCGGATGCCGCCTCAATCTCCTGGGCCATCTCCGAGAAGATCGTCCTCATGGCATCATGATCGCAGATCATCTGCCCGCCTTGATATCTTTCAGTAGAGTATGCCAGGGCGCGTTTGTAGGCTTCCCTTGCGATCCCAAGCGCTATTGATCCAAAGAGAGAATCGCTGAGCCTGGCGCTTTCAAGGATCCCATTCTTTCCTCTTTCGCAGGGTATGATCGATCCTTCCGGAACTCGAACATCCGAGAACGCAACATCAGCTACTGGACAGGAGAGAAGGCCAAGCCTGGGTTTTTCAGGAGAGAGCGCCACCCCATCTGTCTTGACAGGGACTGCGCACCATCGAAGACCATCCTCCCCCTGGGCAAACACCACAAAGAAATCAGCAGCGCCGGCTCCGACAACTGCTTTTTTTGATCCACTGATTACAAATGCCCCTCCTTTCTTAACAATAGAGGTGCGGGGAACCTCTTCTTCCCACGATCGAAGTGAACCGCCCTCCTCCCTTATGGCAAGGGAGAGCAGGCCTGGGGTTTCAAGGAGTGCCCCCGAACGCACACCCCCTGAGAGCATCAGTGGTGCTTGAGCCGAGGCATGGCTGGCAAGAAGGAGGCCCAGGCCTGGAGACACCATTGAGATCTCCTCTATAACAGCGGCCATAGCTTCAATCCCTCCCCCTTCCTGAACTTGGAGTTCCAGGAAGCCGAGCCCCTTCATTAGCCCAACTGCCTTGACAAGCTCATCCGCACGGTGTGTGCCCAGGGCTTCCAGGCGCGGCTCGATGTCCTTCTGAGCCATCTTTCTTGCCAGCTCCCTCACCTGGTCAATAATAGACCCTTCGGCTTTTTGCATTTTTCTCCTTCGTCCGAATATATCCCGCGGGAACACAATATTCCAGCCTTTCTTCACTTGAGTAAGCATCTCCAATTCCGTGACAAAGAGAATGTAAATGAATTATAAGATTGCTTCGTCGTCCCTATACAACGGGACTCCTCGCAATGACCCAGAACTTGATCGCAGTGAAAAACTATGAGAATGTAAGACTCAATGGAAAAGGGAGGGAGGTATAAATGCCGGACATTGAGAAATTGAAGAAGTTAATCGCAGCGTTAAAAACCGAGATCAAAGAGAGACTTTCCAAAGACAAGGACTCTGCAAAGGATCCAGCCCTCAGAAAATTGAAGAAGAGGCTCAGGAGGGCGCAAAGAAAGCTCAGGTTCCTTGAGGGGAGGAAGAGAAAGAAAAAGGAAGAAAAGAAGACAGCTGCACCAGCCGCCCCCCAGGCAAAGCCAGCAGGTACTTAGAGTTTTCTGAGGATTACAAGCGTCCTCTTCCCCATATCCATGGGAAGAGAAAGCTCTTCTACCTTTTCTACACGGAGGCCAAACTTGTCCTGATACGCTCGCGAATCCTGAATCTCCTGGGTCCCCCCTTTCCCCCGCATGGAAATGAGAATTCCTCCTGCTTTCACATAGGGGGCTCCTGCCGGTATTAACGAATCCAGGGGGAGGGTTGCGCGGGAGATCACAACATCCACTGTGGCCTTCATGACCTCCTGAAAACCCCTATTCTCAGCCCTCTGGTTCAGGGCATCAATCCCTTTAAGCCCAAGCCCGCGTATTAGATTCTTCAGAAACACAATCTTCTTATATGAGGAATCGAGGAGGAGCACCCTGAGCGAGGGGATTGATATCTTGATTGGGAGACCCGGGAACCCTCCACCTGAACCTATGTCCATCATGAATCCCTCTGATGGAATGTATGGAAGCGGGGAGAGGGAGTCAATGAAATGCTTGACCACAACCTCCTTGTCTCCCTCTATAGATGTTATATTCATTGAGGCATTCCATTTCTTAAGCTCTTTCAGATGGGTGTCAAACGCATCTATTTGCCCCTGGGAAAGCTCTTTCCCCCATTTAATGGCCGATTCTTTTAGTAGATCCTCAAGCTCCCTGTCCAGACGCCCCTCCTTTCCTCGTTTTTACAGTATGAATATGGAGAATTGAAATTGCTGACGGAGGAATCCCGGCTACCCTTGACGCCTGCCCGAGAGAAATGGGCCTGATCTTTGATAGCTTCTCCCTGGCCTCGGTGCTCAAGCCGGGCAGGCTATTGTAATTTATGTCCGGGGGAATCCTCAGGGATTCCGCCTTCTTAAACCTTTCTATCTGTTCTGTCTGCCGGTCTATGTATCCCTCGTATTTCACCTGGATCTCGGCCTGCTCCATGATCTCAGGAGGTGCATTTAGAAGCTCCTGATCAATAGCTGAGAGCTTATCAATTGTAATCTCCGGCCTTTTAAGCGCCTTTTTAAGGCCCCTTGAGTCAAGCAGGGCCAGCAGCCGTTTAAGCCCTTCTTTCTTCGCCCTTACAGCCCGAATCCCATCCTGATCGACAAGGCCATAGGCAAAACCTATCTCCCTGAGGCGGAGGTCAGCATTGTCCTCCCTGAGTATTAGCCGGTATTCAGCCCTTGATGTGAACATCCTGTAGGGCTCCATTGTCCCCTTTGTGACAAGGTCGTCTATCAGGACACCGATGTAGGCCTGGGACCTATCCAGGATCAGAGGTTCCCTACCCCGCACCATATTTGCAGCATTTATCCCCGCAATAATCCCCTGCGCCCCTGCCTCTTCGTATCCCGATGTCCCGTTGATCTGTCCGGCATGGAAAAGCCCTTTTATTGGCTTCGTCTCCAGGCTTGGATGGAGCTGAATCGGGGGAACAAAGTCGTATTCCACTGCATAGCCCGGCCTGACAATCTCTACCTTCTCCAATCCCTCTATTGTCCTTAAAAAAGAAAGCTGGATGTCATAGGGAAGGCTTGTGGAAAGACCGTTTGGATATACCTCCTGGGTGTCAAGGCCGTCCGGTTCCAGAAAGACCTGGTGCCTTTCCCTATGCGAAAATCGAACAACCTTGTCCTCAATGGAAGGACAATATCTTGGCCCAACACCCTTAATTACGCCCGTGAACAAAGGGGAGCGGTCCAAGCCGCTCCTTATCACCCTATGTGTTTCAGGATTCGTATAGGTGATCCAGCAAGGGACCTGAGGAAGGCTGGGCTTCTTGCTCGAAAAGGAAAACAGGGGCGGAGGCTCGTCCCCTTGCTGCATGGTAAGCCTTGAGTAGTCAATTGTCCTGCCGTCCAGCCTGGGCGTCGTTCCTGTCTTTAGCCTCCCCAGCTCTAAACCAAGCCCCTTGAGGTTTTCGGACAGCCCCCTTGAAGGGGGGTCCCCTATCCTCCCGCCCGGGGTCTGGGAAAGGCCGATGTGCATGAGGCCGTTGAGAAATGTCCCTGTTGTCAGAACTACGGCATAGCTGGAAAATTCCTGTCCCGAATCTGTCTTAACGCCTGCCGCAGCCCCATCTTTAACGAGCACCTCTACAACCATGCCCTGCTTGATTGTAAGGTTTTCCTGGCCCTCAAGGACGCTTTTCATCCTTAGGCAATAGTGCTTCCTGTCGCATTGGGCGCGAGTCCCCCGCACGGCAGGGCCCTTTTTCATATTGAGCTTGCGAAACTGAATTCCTGTCTCATCAGCTGCCCTGCCCATCTCCCCTCCCAGGGCATCTATCTCCCTGACCAGGTTTCCCTTTGCAAGCCCGCCAATGGCAGGGTTGCATGACATAAGCCCAATGGTGTCAGGATTCTGGGTGAGCACAAGGGTCCTGCAGCCCATGCGGGCAGAGGCAAGGGCTGCCTCGCACCCCGCATGGCCCCCTCCTACCACAATGACATCAAAATCAAATCTAAATGCCATAGTCTCTCTTCATCTTTTCATACTTATTATGGGTATATTGGTCAAATTTCTTTGGATCCATGCCCTCAAGCAATGGGATCAGAAACTCCTTCAGGGCCTTCCCCCTGACCATCCATTGGTAATAATTCCTTCCCCCGTGATGATATGGGCCATAGAGCTTGGAGCCCGGGACATTCTCCTGGAGCCAGCGAAATACCGCCTCATGTCTTATATGCATTCTAAGGGTGATCTGGGGCTGCTTGCCGTCCCCTCCAAAGTGCCCCTCGCCTATTAGCAAACCGAGCAATAATCCCTTTGAAAATTCATCCATTTGGGGGTTGTTTCACCGTAATGTTAAACGTGAAACATTTTTAAGTCAACAAAGATGGCCCCCCCTGTCCCTTCGGACGGGGGGGTGTATTATTGGGCTTTAAGGTGAAAAGTCTATATATATCTGCGCAGATGCACCGCTCGCAACATCCATCGCAGTCACAATCACTGTTTCAGACTGGGCATCTTTGATGGTTGCGTAGAATGTCCCTGTCGAATCCGTCTTTCCGCCCGGTGGATTAATTATAGCTGAGCCTGACGGCCACACGGCTACATCCCTTTCCCCTCCTGGTCCAGCCCTAACAGTAAGGGTAGTGGTACCCCCCACCTTTAAGTGAGTTGCTCCTGCCTCAACGGAGATCCCCGCAAACTCAACTTCAATGGTTGCAGAGGCCCCCGAGTCAACATCCTTTGCTGTTATAAAAGCCTTCTGGGCTATAGAAGACATAATTTGGGTCTTGTATTGCCCACCTCCTATATCATTTATAAGAGCAGTAAATATTATTGATGGGCTGGATGCGGTGATGGTGACATTTCTACCAGTGATGTCACTGATGCCAAACCCTACAAGTGTAGCTGTAAGATCGATTGTGTTTCCAATAGGAACTGGCGTGGCAGAGGGAACGAGAGTGACCCCAACAGTAAAGCTCCCGCCGATGGAGCTCTCTGCCAAGGAGTTATTGTCGTAAACGGCAATTGTGAAGCTTTCGGCTATATTGTCATTTACATCAAATGTGTAGATTCCGCTTCCATGATATGTTTGGCCAGAGGCCCATGCAGACGAGGGTGGCCATGGGACAACCGTTAAGGGCCTTTCATAGTCTGGGGGCCCCTGGATAGTCGCTGTTAATACTATTTTTTGGGGCACACGAGCCGTCAGAGGTGAAATGGAGAGATTCACACTGACGAACTCAATCTGGACCGGGTTTGATTTTACACCCGATTCATCTGTTGCAGTAACGAAAACCGTCTCTGAATTACTGTCAGTGATGTTTGCGCTATATGTCCCATCACCATTGTCTATCGTGGACCCTACAATTGCCCCTCCTGTTGCTGCGAAGGTGACAGTTCTTCCTGTAGCAGGTGTAACACCTTTGATTTTTACCGTCACTGTAACACTTGATCCCACAGGAACGGATGCTGAAGTTGGGGTAATTGATTCAATAGCCACACCTGGCAAGAAGTTTACTGTAGTGCTTAGTTTTGCCGTGGAACGATTATCCGTCACTATCACTTTCACCGTCTCTGCGTTGCTGTCCGAAAGATCCAGGGTATACTTCCCGCCCTCTATGCCGGGGAGGTTGTATATTGTTGAGGAACTGGCTGGAGATGTTGTTGGAGAGTCCGTATAGGCTGTCACTGTCCTCCCGTTCAGGGGTTTTTCGTCTCCGGTCTTATTATCCCTGGTAATAACCTTCGCAACAATCTGTGCTGTTGTAGTGACAGGGGCGCTTGCGGTCGTCTTGTCAAAGGTGAAGGAGACCACATTGATCCATACCCTGTCCTTTGCTCCGGTGGAAGATTCGGTTGTAGTAAGATTTATGGTCTCCAGGACAGAGTCCGATACCCTGGTCCATGTCCCATACGAAGACGGTGTCACCGCAGTTGTGGTTTGAAGAGACCCGGATCGGTCAACGGAGAAGGATACGGTGCTCCCTGTGAATATATAGCCATTCTTACAGGATTGGGCAGTAAACATCCTCCCTACATTCACCGGAATGTCTGTTGCACCTGGCTCATAGGATGTGATGGTCATGCTGACAAAGTTTGTCTCCTTGGGAACGGAAGAAATAGGACTCCCATTATATTGGACATCCTCCTGGACAAGTTTAGACACACCTTCTTTTGAGGGAACTCCTTCGGCGTCGGATATCATTCCATTGCTGATCCAGAGGGTATATGTCCCATTGGCATTATCCCTGATCTTCCTCAGATATCCCAGGGTAAATGGGCTGACCGGAGGATCTGAGGTGGCATCAGTGAACACAACGCCAATATTCCCTTTCATGAAGGGAACAGTGTTTCTGAATATGTCCCTCAGGGTCACCGTGATCGTAGGGGAAATATCCGTGCCTGTCGCTACATTGACGACCGGAGCATTGACCAAGCTCGGATTTCCCACCTCGGACTCGGCTATTACAACATCCCCGGGCATAATGGTTACAATAGAGACAGCCGAATAATTCTCCGAACCCTTGCATCCAACGCAGGTAACAGTGAGGAGGAAAGTGGTCGCTTCACTCATGCGCAGGCCTATGTTATAGGTGCCGCCTCCCACTTCGTCTATAGCTGTTCTCTCTGCATTAGAATTGCTGACCGTTGGAGTGATCTTGCTCACAGCCCCGGTGATGGGATTGCCTGTAGAGGGATCGGTAATCGTAAACGGTATGACGAAGCCCGCATATCCAGGCTCAGCTTTGATGTAATAATGAGGGACTGTATACATATAGACCGTGACATCGGCACGCGCCTGAATATTCAATATATTGTCGCTGACAAAAATCGTTCGAGATCCCGGAGAATTCACATACAAGGTAAATACACGAATCCCTGCATCTTGGGGAGTGAAGAAATAGGTGCTTGGTAATACGGCTTGAGCGTCCGTGCTTGTGAAGGACACCGGACCTTTATAATTTTCCGCCAGGTTCCCAAAGGCATCCCATACCTTGACGCTTGCAGTGATTGGCTCTCCTGTGGTTGTAAGGACTGTTGATAAATTGAGGGTAAAACTGGCCGCTTGCCCCGCAGCCACTGTTATGGCCTTGCTCCCGGAGATCTTCCCATCGCTTACCGAGATCTCCCTCTGGCCTGCTGCTGTAAGCGTAACCCCTGCGGTAAATACGTGGACTCCTTCATCTTCTTCAACAAATGTGTAGGTCGGGGGAAGGGTCGCCTGTGGGTCAGTAGAAGTAAACTGAATCGTTCCTGAATATGAGGGGACTGTTTTCCCTCCGGTGTCAAAGGCCCTAACCGTGACCGTTATCGGATCACCTGCAACTGCATAATCCGGGGAAGAGATCACAAGCCCGATGGCTATGGGTCCCTTTTCCTCTTCGGGTCCAGGGCATCCGCCCCCAATTAAGGCGGATAGAATTATCACAAAAAGAGGTGCTATTGACGACTTCATCGCTTTTGTAAACATAGTTCCTCCTTCCTCAATATTGTATAAAGAATCCTTTCGTTGCCCGATAATATAACATACCTTTTCCCAATCCTGTCAAGGTTATTTCCCGATACAAAACTCGCTGAAGATCCTGTTGAGAACATCCTCTGTGGAGGTCTCGCCGACAATCTCCCCAAGTGCTTCCAATGAAAGTTGGAGGTCAACGCTGGCCAGCTCTGGAGAGATCCCCTTTCTCATCCCCTCCTGGGCCTGCCTTATTGCCTCTAATGCCCTTACCAGTGCATCCCTGTGCCTTTGCCGGGTGATAACAGCCCCCTGGATCGGCTCGCCTGACCCGGAAATCCCTGTAATTATGCGCCTTTTCAGGTCATTGAGCCCTGTCCTCTCCTTTGCTGAGACCACCACAGGGTCATGGCCAGGGCAATTGGAGGCGAGTTCCTCCATTGAAAGCATCAGGGGAAGGTCTGCCTTGTTCACAACAAGAATTTTTTCCCTTTCCCTTATCTCCTGAATAAGATGTATGTCCTCCTCTTTCAGGGGCTCGCTCCCGTCAAAAACAGCGAGGAGAATCTCCGAAAGGCCGATCCTTTCCCTCGTCAGCCTCATCCCCTCCTCCTCTATCCTGTCCCGCCCAGTCCAGAGCCCCGCTGTGTCCAGCAGTCGGACAGGGTAGCCTTCAATGCTCACCGTCTCTTCAATGTAGTCGCGGGTGGTCCCAGGAAGCTCTGTAACGATGGCCCTATCTTCATTGAGTAGGGCATTGAACAGGGACGACTTCCCTACATTCGGCCTGCCCACTATGGCGGCAGAAACTCCTTCCCTGCAGGCCTTCCCCTCCTCGTATGTTTTGATAAGGGAGAGCATCTCTTTAGCAATGGCATCCATCTTGCCAATCAGCTCTTCGGAAGATATGTCTGCGGTATCCTCCTCTTCAGGAAAATCTATCGCAGCCTCTACATTGGCGAGAATATCAATAAGCATTGTTTTTATCCACTGGAGTCTTTCTGAAAGAACACCTTTTAGCAAGGCCATTGCCTGGGCATGGCTTCTTTCTGTCCTGGAACGGACGAGGTCCAGGACCGCCTCGGCCTGGATCAGATCCAGCCTTCCATTGAGGAAGGCCCTCTTTGTGAACTCCCCGGGCTCGGCGTGACGCGCGCCCGCCTTCACAACCACATTCATGATCTTCCTCAGCACCATGGGGCCCCCGTGGCAGGAGATCTCCACTACATCCTCGCCTGTATATGAATGTGGGGCCTTCATCAGGCAAGCAAGGACCTGGTCAAGGGCAGCATTGGATTGGGGATCCCTTATCTCTCCAAGATATAGGCGGCGTGAGAAATAACGGGGTATCGGCTTCTCAGGAAAGAACACCCCCCTCAGGAGCTCTTCGGCCCGAGGGCCGCTAATCCTTATTATGCCGATTCCACCCTCGCCCAGAGGCGTTGCAATGGCAGCAATGGTATCCAAGTTTCAGGCCTACTGAATTTCCTTGAGCTCCTTATACTTCTCAACATCAAAAACAACAATGGAATTATTGATCGAGTTAGACACATACGCCCTTTCGTCCGAGAGGACGATCTTTCTTGGAATCCCGGTCATGCTCAGGATCGCATCAGCTTTCCCTGTAACAAAATTGACAGCAGAGAACTGGCCGTTGGTATTGGCCACAAAAACAATTGTGCTGGTCGTAAGGCTCACCGCAATCCCTTCCGGGACACCGTTGAGAATTATAGACGAAGAGGTCGCCATTGTTCCAGCCAAGTCTATTGCAACGACCATTTCTTTTGAGCTGACAGTGGCATAAGCAACTGATCCATCGGGCGAGAAAGACATGCCTCCTGCCCTTCCACCGATATCAATGCTGACAGGGGTCGAGGCAGGGGATGAAAAATATTCAATTGTCCCCGATACAGGATTCCCGACAAGTATCGCTCCGGTAGGAGAGACGCCGAGGACGGTCGGGGTAAAAGCAAGAGGCACCTGTGCGGTCTGGCTGAATGTAGTGGATGAAAACACGAGCAGTTGGCCTGTCCCTGAAGTGCCCGACCCTGCGGCCAGGAGATAAATGGCATCCCCAGAAGGAGATACGGCAATCTTTCCCGGAGTGCCTTCAATGGGCATCCTGACAAGCTCTGTGAATCCTCCCCCGGCATCGTATGCCACAAAAAATCCCTCATCCGGACGATCGAGCTTTGTGACAAAAAGGCTTCTTCCGTCCTTGCTCACACAGATGTCCTGGAGTATGCCTCCGATCAGAATGGGCGTGGAGCGGGGTCTCTCTGAGGGGAGATCAACGAGGGTGATGGTGCCGTTTGATGGGCCCATGCCGGTTACCTGAGTTGGCCCTGTAAATGGGTTGCCTGCGTAGATGATCTCCATCGCGGGATCCTCAGGGTTCGGGGCAATGGCAAGATAATCGGGGCTGAAAAAACGTGAAGGAGTGGATGAAGAGGATCCCTTGCATCCCCAGAAAAGAAGCGAAAACGCAGCAATCGCCAGGAATTTTGCTGTCCTTGATGTCATTGCATCCTTCATGGGACCCTGCCAATGAACACGAATCCCTCTGTATCCAGAATGGAGATGGAACGAGCATTGTAGTTAGCAATATAGGCCCTTGTTCCATCCGGGGAAACAACAATGGCCGAAGGCCCATTCTCTGTAGGAAGGATGCCTTCAACCCGATGAGTCACGGCATTGACCTGGTATAAGACGCCGGCCGATGTGCATGTCACATAGATCCTTTTTCCATCTGGGTGGGCAGCTACGCCTTCCGGGGAATTACATACAAAGACTGCGTCTTCGATCGAATTCGTCCGCAGGTCTGCAAGTAATAGGCTCCGCATGCCCCTGTTGGCTATTGCTGCAGTCAGTCCATCAGGGAGAACAGCTATCCCCCTTGTATAGTATTCATCCGCATTGCCGATGGAGGACATCACGCCGCTTCCTCTATATGTATTAAAGGTGAAGGAATCCCCTGGTGTTACCGGAGAGACGCCTTCGAAGATCGTGAAGCCAATGCCGCCTGTTGAGCTTTTGTAGGGCACATCTGCGACTGCAGAGGGCTGGAGGCCGGAAACTCTGCCTACAACCATGTAATAACCCTCCGCACCGGTCCCGGATGTAAACTCCACAGACCAAAGCTCGGTCTCCACGCCGCACGGCGATAGTGCGATACTCGACATCGTCGGATTGGAAGCTGGGGAACTGTCGTTGAAAAATACCTGGCTGGAAGAAGGCGGGGCTTGAGGATTGCGCTCACAGAGCTGCGAGAGATCGATGACCGACACATAAGAGGATGCCTGCTGAGTGACATACGCATAAGGGATCCTGGGATTCACGGCGATACCCGATGGATGGGAACCATAAATCCCCTGGGTCAGTGTTATCCGTTTTATCTCCTTTAGCGTCGTAGCATCCACTACTGAGACATCACTGGAGCCGATGTTGGCCGCGAGGAGTTGCGAAGATGGGGAAAAATAGGCAAGGGCATAGGGATCTACTCCCACGGGAATCCTCGCTACAAGGGAGACACCCCCTTCATCCGGAGTTAGAACGAGTATCTCGTTGCTCTGTCTGCTGGCCGCAAACAGGAGGCTTCCGTCCGGAGAGAAAGCCATCCCGCCGAGAAAGGAGGCGCCTGGCTCCCCTGAGATGGGAAATACCATTGAAATAGTATAGGTATTATTACCCAGAGCGATCCTGGAGATATGGCCCGAACAATACCTAAGGGAAGCATTGGCATTGGTCACATAGAGAAATCTCCCATCGGGGCTAAGGGCAAGCCCCACAGGGTCAGACAATGCATTGCCCGGAGGAGGGTCGCACCTTGGGGTATATGTGCAGGAAGCACATAAAAGCAGCAGAAGAACGCCCCCTGGTATCCTGGTTCTACCGATCAACTGGCTCTTCCTCCCTTTTGGATGGAAGGATCACGAGCTTCCTCATTGAGCCAAGCCCCCTGCTTTCAGTCTTAATCCCTTCCTCGCTTTTAAGCGCGGTATGTATGATCCAGCGTTCCCTCGCATTGAGGTCCTCCAGGGCAATGGCCTTGCCGGTTGATCTCACGATCTCGGCGGTCTCACGGGCCATGCTCTCAAGGCTAGCCTTCCTCCTGTCTCTGTATCCCTCGGAGTCCAGGATCACCCTCTTTCTTTCCTCCGTCCCTTTGTGGACAATCCTGTTCACAATATACTGGAGGGCATCAAGGTTCTTCCCCCTCTGCCCGATAATGATGTTGGCATCCTCCGATGCAATCGTCAACATCACCATATCCTCTGTCTCCTTCCCTTCTATAGTGGCGGAAAAATTCATAAGCTTGAGAATCCGCTCAAGAACCCCTTTTGCGTCGTCAAGTATGCTCATGGCTGTCTCCTCATGTTTTTTTGTTTATGTAGTATTGCTGAAAAATGCTCAGGATGTTATTGACGGTCCAGTAAAGGACAAGGCCCGAAGGAAGGCCCCAGAAGATGACCGTCAGCATGATCGGCATGAACCACAGCATAAGCTTGGCCTGCTGAGGATCTCCTGTCGTTGGTGTCATCTTTTGTTGGATAAATGTAGTTATGCCCATAAGCAACGGAAGCAGCCGGCCGGGGATGCAGAAGGAGGGAATGATGCAGACGGTAAAGAGCGATTCCGGGGATGAGAGGTCCTGGATCCACAACATGAAAGGCGCATGGCGAAGCTCTATTGACTTCATCAGGGCCTGGTATAGTGCAATGAACACCGGTATCTGAATAAGAATGGGAACACAGCCGCCGAAGGGGTTCACCTTGTGCTGACGGTATAGTTCCATTGTCTCCCGGTTGAGCTTGTCCTTGTCGTCCTTGTATTTATCCCTGAGCTCTGTGATCTTGGGCTGGAGTTTCTGCATCTCCTTCATTGATTTGTAGCTCATCTGGTTCAGGGGATAAAAGAGTAGGCGCACGGCAAGGGTCAGAAGAAAAATGGCAATACCGTAGTTCCCGCTGAATGAATAAAGAGCCTTGAGCACAAGGACAAGGGGCTTGGCAATTGAATGAAACCATCCGTAATCAATTGCCCTGTCCAGGTCCACATTTAGGGCCTTGAGCCTCTCCAGCTCTTTGGGGCCAAGATAGAGGTCATAAATATTGGTTAGGACCCCGCGCGGCGGAATCACCACAAGAGGATGAATTAGTGCGGTGGATGCGGGTTCGAATATGACCCCCTGGGAGCCAACCCTGGGAATCATGGCTGCTATGAAATACTTGTCTTCAAACCCGGCCCACCTGACATCGCCGTTGAACTCCTGGGCTTCGCCCCCCTTCTTCGAATATGTCAGGAGCTTTCCCTGAATAAGGGCTACGGGCCCTGTATAGGTATATTTGCTTACTTCTCCCTCGTCGTTCCCCATCCATCGAAGGATCATCTTTCCCTTGAGAGGGGTCGAGGCAAGGTTTTCCACATTCACCTTTAACCCGATCCTATAGCTATCAGCCTCAAAAGAAAAAACTTTCTTGACGCTGATGCCTCTCCTGGACTTATAGATGAATGTAAGCTCCTCTTTCCCTGCCTTCCCTATCTGGATACTCTTTTTATCCGGTGTAAAAGAAACAGATGAAAATCCATGTCCTGAGTCCAGAAAAGAAATTTCAAGAGGAAGCGCCTGCAGGCCTTGTTGGGCGACAATATCCACAAGGGCAGATCCCGGAGAGATGCTCTCATGGAAACCCTTGAGCTTCATACTCTTGATCCTGCCCCCAAGGGTTGAAAATACAATGTGATAAAGCGGCATATCAACAGGGATCTCTTCCTCGGCAAACAGCCTTTCTTTCTCCTCTGGAATAATCCTTTCGGCTATAGGGACTTCGCGAGGCAAACTTGGGGTAGGCTCAGGAGGCAAGGGCACTGTGCCTGTTACGGGTGATACTGCCTTTTGTGGTTGCGACCCGGGGGAGGGCTGGGGTTCTTCCTGCGGTTTCCTAATCTTCCCGATGTATGCCTGCCACAGAAACAGGACAAGGAGAGAAAGCACAGCAGCAAGAATCGCCCGTTTTTCCATGCTTCAGGCCTTGATTCAGATCAGAGGGTCATACCCGCCGGGATTAAAGGGGTGACACTTCATGAGCCTCTTGATCCCGAGAATAAACCCTTTCCCTGCCCCATACTTCTCTATCGCCTGAAAAGAATATTCAGAGCATGACGGATGGAATCTGCACGAGTGGAGAAACAAAGGAGAAATAAATGCCTGGTAGGCCCTGATGAGTAAAAGGAGAATGAGCTTCATTGATGGACTGGGAAAATACGCCCCTCGATCTCCTTGCACACCTCGGCATATTTGAGCCCCACAGAGCCCTTCCTGGCGATGATGTGGACATCAATCGGGGGGTTGAATTTGTCTTTGTTAAGACGGAAGAACTCCCTCAGCAGCCTTTTAATCCTGTTTCTTTGGACCGCATTGCCTACGCGGGTGCTGGCCGTGATCCCGAGGCGGCTGCGTCGTGTGGGACTAAGCCTGGTCACAATAATGAAGTGCTCTGTATGCGTCTTTTTTCCGGTGTTTTTGAGCTCATTATAATCAGAGCCCTTGACCAGTCTTTCGTCCCTCCCGAAGGAGGACCCTCCCATTTTCTTCTCAGGCACCGTGACGCGCCCATTTCTCACTGACCGTCACCGTGAGCCGATGCCTTCCTTTGGCCCTCCTTCTCTTGAGAATCCTTTGCCCGGCTTTTGTTGACATCCTCTTGAGAAATCCGTGCGTCCTCAGCCTGCCAAGATTATGGGGTTGATATGTTCTTTTCATCCCATGATTTACTATCGGAATATGCGGGCTTTGTCAAGGTCGCCTTCATCCTGTAAGATCGAGGATTGTGAATAGGATCCTAATTATGGGAGTTGGGGCTATAGGCTCCGTGGTGGGAGGGCTGCTGAAAAAATCAGGCCAGGATGTGACACTTCTGGGCCGTCCTGCCCATATTGAGGCCATCAGGAGAGATGGCCTAAGGATCTCAGGAATATGGGGGGAACACCGCATCAGGGACATTCCTGCCGCATGCCTGACCGAGGAGCTCAAGGCCCCCTTTGAAATCGTGCTCCTCACGGTGAAAGCCTACGATACAGAAAGTGCCGCGTCCCAGGCTGCACCAATTATGGCCCCGGATTCCCTGATGGTGTCCTTTCAGAATGGTCTTGGCAACATGGAGAGCATTGCTAAGGTTGCCGGAGCTATGCGGACGGCAGGGGCGCGCGTGATCTTTGGAGCTGAACTTGAGGATCAAGGGGCTGTTAGGGTCACCGTTTACGCAGAGCCAGTCATGATCGCCCCATTCGTCAGGCCTCCTCAACCCTTTGTAAAGGAAAAGATTGAGTGGTTCGTTCAAGCACTGAATAGGGCAGGGGTCCCCTCTGCCTATACTGATGATGTAACTCCGTTCCTCTGGGCCAAGGTCTTCTATAACGCCCCCCTCAATCCCTTGAGCGCACTGCTGCGTTCAACCTATGGAGAGCTTGCGGATAATCCCTTCACAAAGCCGCTGATGGATCAAGTAATCTTTGAAGCCTTTCAGGTTGCGCAGAAAAAAGGGGTCGCACTCCCGTGGAAGAGCTGTGAGGAGTTCCTTGGGGTTTTCTATCGCAAGCTCATCCCTCCCACCTCGGCCCATTACGCCTCAATGCTCAGGGACATAGAGAGGGGGGAAAAAACAGAAATTGACGCAATCAACGGGATGGTCTGCCGCTACGCAGAGGAGCTCGGCATGAAAACCCCAATCAATGAATCTCTGGTTCAATTGATTAAATTCCTGGAATCCCGCACGAAAACCTTTCAATAAAAAATGCATCTGAAACTTCCCCAAGGGAAGGGGAGAACGGCATACGAAGCTTGAGAGAAACCGCATTTAGTTTTATTATGAAAACAGGCTTTTCTCAGATGGAGAAGATCGGACGATACGAGATCATGGAAGAGACCGGGCGAGGGGGGATGGGCATTGTCTATAAAGCCCATGACCCCATGATTGGACGGTCTGTATGCATCAAGCTCATTTCTCTCCCCAATCATATCAAGGGCAAAAAGAGGGAGGATGTCCTCAGGAGGTTCCGGAGGGAAGCCCAGGCAGCAGGGCGGCTGTCCCATCCCAATATTCTCACGATCTACGATGTCGGCGAAGACAACGGCCTTCCCTTTATTGCCATGGAGCTTCTTTCAGGAAAAACCCTGGAAAAACATCTGGAGGAAAAGGGCAGACTTTCAATAGAAGAAGCCAAGGGGATCCTCGCTCAAGCATGCAATGGCCTTGAGTTTGCTCATTCCCATGGGGTCGTCCACAGAGACATCAAGCCGTCCAACATCTTCTTGATGGACTCTGGACAGGTCAAGGTCATGGACTTCGGCATAGCCATACTCCCCGATTCAGAGGCCACGGATACATCCCATATCCTGGGCTCTCCAAGCTATATTGCGCCGGAATATGTGAGGGGCGACACTGTTGACCATAGGGCAGACATTTTCTCGCTTGGCGTGGTGCTCTACCAGATTCTCACAGGGGAGAAGCCCTTCAGGGGTGAAAACATGGCAGCCATCCTCCAGAAGATCGTGGCCGAGGATCCTGTCCCGCCGAGCCAGTTGCGTCCGTCCCTCCCGGGAGGTTGCGACATTGTCTCCCTGAAAGCCCTCCAAAAGGACCCGGCAAAGCGATACCAGAGGGCTACGGAAATGGCCAGGGATTTCTCAGGCGTTGAAGAGCTGAGGTCCAGGGCAGGGATGTCGCTTGAGGTGAAAGCCGCCCCTGTCCATATTGAAAACGATTATCCAAGTCAGACCGAAAGGATATTCAAAGAAGTGACGACAACGGCGCGCAGGTCAAAGGGCCGTATTCCATTGGGATTCTGGAGTTGGCTAAAATCATATTTTGGATAAACAGGAGGAGGAACCATGGACGACGAAAAGACAGTTCCTGGCGAGAAAACAACCATCGTAGAACGGAGGGAGGATGCTGTAGAGCTGAAGATCCCCCTGAACCAGAAGATCTCCCTTGAGGTGCTGGAGGGGCCCGAGAAGGGGAAAATCTACGAGTTCCCCAAAGGTCGGGTTGTTGTGGGACGGAGCGGCGCAGATTTTATCCTAACGGACAAAAATGTGTCCCGGAAGCACTTCTGCATCGAGACTTGGTCCCGCGATCAAGTCTATATCCGGGACCTGGCGAGCACCAACGGCACCTTTCTCAATGGTATGAGAATTGCCTCAACAAGGCTTAAGAGCGGCGACACCATCACGGCCGGAGGCACAAAGCTCCGCTTCGTCGTGGAGGATTTGAAGTAAATCCTCGTGAGCTGTGCTATAAGGCAATGGTATAAACTTGAAAAGAATTAGAGTTGTGCGAAACTTGTTTGCTGCGCTCGTCCTATTCGTGGGATGCGGACGGGGGAACTCCATTCAGCCGACCTACTGGAGCCAGGAATCAATAAAGGTGATTGACGACCTGGCCTTCGTAAGGGTAAACGGCATGCCGTTTTTCGCCATCGGCGTGGACACAAAATCAGAAGGGCCCTGGGACGGCATTTCCGGCCCGTATCAATGCACAGATGGCAATGGAAGACTGAATAACGCCGCAGAGATGTCTCAGCAGGCAGTGGATGCAGGCGCAAACTTTATCTTTGCCTGGGGCGTATCGGATGAGGTCAACCTCACAATGCTGGCAACCAATCCGCAGGTTTATGGGCGATGGAGAGACGATTGGGGAATAAGGCGTCCAAAAGAAAAGGATACAATACCGATCATCTACAACGAGCGCGGCGAGTCAGACATGCTCGATCGGGTGCATGAAAATCCGTTTGATGTTGCCAGTGACCTGGCCGCTGATTTCCAGGATTTCAAAAACCGCACCGGCAATTATTCTCTATCGGTCAAACCAAACCTTCCGTCATACGAGGAGATCCCATGGTTCGCCTGGCACCCAACCTGGCGCATGAGGGGGGGAGGGGACGGCACAGGCGAGGAGCTTACATCCTCTGAGGCCGATGCCTTTGCTATTGCCACAAACATGATGATCGGCGACAACTACACCTATGTGTGCAACCGCTTTGACGAAAGATACAACTCCCTCACCGGGCAGAAGGGAAAGCAGGGCGAGTGCTACGAGGACTGGCTGGCAAAGGATGATCCCGACCACAAGGAATATTTCGACGCGGCCTGGGGCTTGGCGCATTCTATACGGACACGCTCCTATCCCGACTCGGTGATCTGGATGTGGATGCAGGGCTCTGCCTTTGATGACGATATCGGCCTGGGAATCTGCGAGAACGGCCATTCTGATTTATGGGCAATGGGACCCTTCCCGAGCATGGCCTACCTGCGCAAGGAGATCGCCTCTACGATCGCCGCGGGCGGGACCGGCATTATCTTCTTCGGATACATGTATAACCGCCCGGATACCGCGGAGAAGCTTTTAAGCCTGATGAGGGCGCTGTCCCACAAGGATGTCTATGAACCAGCCCTACTCAGCCCCCGACTTGACCTTGGGGTTGACCTGACCAACTATGGAAAGGGAGGACGCGCACACCTGATTGCAAAATGGGATCAGAAATCAAGGCAGGCATTTTTGATCGGCGCCAATCCCGGAGCCCACGCTACAACCATCCCGATAGATTTCCCCTGGACAATTGGAAAAGCAGAACTTCTTGACTGGAATGCACCGGGATTTTTTCAGAGCAATGAACTGAAAGTTTCGGACAAGCGGCTCACTTACACTGCCCCCTGCGACGAGGGCTTCATAATCCTCATAACCCCCTTATTTGGGCCTCTTTAAGAGGGGAGGGGGTTTCTCGTTTGATTACTAAAATATGCAGCAGGATGCCCTATGCTTCGGGCGATAGGTGAGGCCAAAGGTCATGACGAAGCCCTGGGCTCCTTTTCCATCAAGCTCTCCGAAGATGTAGTCGTAGCGAACATCCAGGATGAGCCGTATGTCGTATGTCCTGAAGAACATAAACCCTCCCCCAATATGCATCCCGAATAGGGAGTCAGATGCTGAACGTGTATCTATCCCATCATAGTAATCTGTGGATGGAACTTCGCGGCTGACATTAACCGTGTAGAGACCACCCCCTCCGCCAACATATGGCGTGTAATCTCCAGGAAGAGGGGCATAGTAGCCCGCAAAATCAATATGAAAGTCAAAAGCGTCCCTCCCGCTTTCCTCACTTGACCATGCCCATCCGACCCTTGACTCCACAACAAGCCTCTTCACATCGTAAAGATAGACCACATCAAGCCTTGTGAGCCTATCCACACCTCCATAGGAATCCCCCGTAGGAAGGACGAACCCGATAGTAAAACCGCCGGTATGGAAGGCCTCCCTCTTCTTCACCTCCTCTGCTTCCTTCGCCGTCACGGTCTCAATGGTGATGGTTTCCTCAGGGCTCTTCCCCTGCGCAACAGCCATTGCCAGCCTTTTTGTCACTGTCTCCATGTCCTCTATGGTGGCAGAGGTCATACGGGCCGAGTAAACTGCCCTGGCATTCTCCACATCCACCATCTGAACCTCAAAAAAGAACTTCTCGCCAAGGCGAGAGAGCATCCCTATTAGTGCCCTGGATGCGCCGATCTGTTTCCCTGCTTCGCTTGCGCATTGGGGCAAATAGCACCCAAACGCGGGACCGAGCTTCCTTTCAATCTCTCCTTTCTCCACAACCCTGAAGGCCCCTGTCTTGGCAAGCTCATACCTGAGGAGCTGAACTGCCACCTCGGCCGTTATCTTCTCAACGCCAATGGGCTGGATATCAAGGACAAGAAGAATTGGCTGGGAGCCCGCCTTCTCCTGAGCCAGGACGACGCATGGGGAAAAAAGGAAAAAAACCAACAGCAATGCAGATATTCTTTTCATATGACATCCTCCCTTCCAGAGCCCTTAAAAGATATTACTCTACTGTTATTGGCTCAACTGTGTTTGTAACCGAAGCGTGAAAAACTGAGCCGGCCACACCGCCTCCGATATTCATGGCGTTTGATCTTGCTATTCTCACATATTGGTTATCTCTTGTCTGGTTAAAACAGAGATTCCCGGGAAGAAGATAGCTGCCGCTATCTGCTATTACTGGCATTCCATTCATCCAGCTCCAGCAATCTCTTGTCCTTATCTCAATATCCTGCGCCACACTCGTTCTCTGCCATGTCGTAGTAAAAGTCTGGTTGAGGCCGATGGTGCCGTTCTGGAGCGGGGCAGTGATCTTGTGAATATCTGGCCCAACAAGCTGTGCTCCCTGGACATTATCAGCCCCTTTAACTACGGAGAGGGTGTGGAACATACTATATCCCGCATAAGTATAATCATAGTCGCCCGGGTTTCCCTGATTCTCTGCCAGAGTGAATGTTCCAAGGGAGGTTGCAATTTTTACCGTTGCGCCGCTCACGGGCTGACCGTTCTTTTCCACCCTAACCCAAAGGTGGGTTTGGAAATTCACCGGGTTGTTGTCACCATTTTGGTTGAAATTATCCGCATCAACATACGCCTGGACATCAAGGGTCATGCTCCCTGTCCCAGGGCTATTGGATGGGGTTCCGCTGCTGCTATCGCCGCATCCGGGCGCTCCGCCTAGGAGCAGGACAAATGCCAGTGATAATAGTATTTTTATTGTTCTCATGTGTTCCTCCTTTCCTCTTATTTTACTACGAATTAGACGATGAGGTGTATATATGGTAACAGTAAATAAATGGGCGCTGTCCCTAATTATCACATTGTTGCAGCAGCCATTCAGATGAATGCCAGGCTGGCAAACGTGCAAGCCAACCTGGAAAAAGCAGATAAATTGGTAGACGAAGCCTTTGCGCAGGGGGCAAACCTTGTTGTGCTGCCTGAACTCTTCACTTCAGGGGTTGCCTTTCATCCGTCAATGATTAATGCAGCGCTGCCGTTTGAAGGAATTGCCCTGGAGCTTCTCACAACCAAGGCGAAGAAGTTCAACGGCATGGTTGGGGGGTCTTTTCTGGCCATCAAACCAGATGGCGAGAGATTCAACACCTTTGTCCTGGCATTCCCTGACGGCAGATATGCGGCACACGACAAGGATCTGCCAACAATGTGGGAAAATTGTTATTACACAAGGGGAAAGGACCCCGGGATCCTCGAAACTCCCCTTGGGCCGATAGGGGCTGCCCTATGCTGGGAGTTCATCCGCACACAAACAGCAAGGCGCCTGGAATCCAAAATAGATCTGCTCGTTGGAGGCTCGTGCTGGTGGACTGCGCCTGAAAAGGGTTTTTCTTTTCCTTTCAAGAAGACCCTGCGCTCGATGAATTTGGAGATCATGAAGCAAACACCGTCAAGGATGGCCCGCATCCTCGGCGTCCCGGTTGTTCATGCTGCCCATGCTGGAGAATTTGAAGGCTATGTCCCGTGTTTCCCCGGTTTAAAGATTCGATCGTATTACCTCGGTGAGTCCCAGATTGTGGACAATAGCGGCAACATCCTCTCAAGAATGTCACGGGAGCAGGGCGAGGGGGTTATATTTGCAAAACTGACGCTCGGCAGGCGCCAACCATCCGAGCCCATTCCACAAGGGTTCTGGATACCGAAGCTCCATCCGATATTCAAGATTTTATGGCATTATCAAAATTTCCACGGCAGGCAGTATTATCGGCGGATGAAAAAACAGCAGTAAACTGCCTAAATCATCCTGCTTAGGTCCCTGTCCAAACTGCGGTACTGGATTGCCTCGGCAATGTGGGAAGCCCTGACATCCTGCTCCCCCTCAAGATCGGCAATGCTCCTTGCCACCCTGAGTATCTTCGTATATGCCCTCGGGGAAAGCCCAAGCCTGTCCATTGCCTTCTCCAAAAGTCCGCGCCCCTCTTCTTCAAGCCCGCAGAACTCCTTGAGCATCCTTGTGCCCATCCTTGAGTTGGAATGGATGCGCTTCCCGGCAAACCTCTGCTCCTGGATAGCCCTTGCCCTGTTCACCCTCTCCCTGATTGCAGAAGAGGGCTCCCCCTCGGCCCTGCCCATCATCTCCCGCGAGCGGACAGAGGGCACCTCGATGTGAATATCAATCCTGTCAAGAAGTGGGCCTGAAACCTTTGAGCGGTATCTCTGGATCTGCGGGATGGTGCAGTTGCACTCGTGAAGGGGATTGCCGTAATGCCCGCAGGAGCAGGGGTTCATTGCAGCCACAAGCATGAAGCGGGCAGGGAAGGTCAAGCTCATCATCGCTCTTGAGACCGCGATCCTTCCGTCCTCCATTGGCTGGCGCAGTGCCTCAAGGACATTCCTCTTGAACTCAGGGAGCTCATCCAGGAAGAGCACCCCGTTGTGGGCCAGGCTCGCCTCGCCAGGCCTTGGGGACGATCCCCCACCCACAAGCCCTGCATCGGAAACAGTATGATGCGGAGAGCGGAACGGCCGGGAGCTAACCAGCCCTTTCTGTTTCGTGAGGAGCCCTACAACGCTCCACACCATGGTGGACTCCACTGCCTCTTCAAAGGTCATCCGTGGAAGTATTGAGGGGAGTCTCATGGCAAGCATGGTTTTGCCTGTGCCTGGAGGGCCAATCATCAGGACGATGCAACTTCAGCTCCACCACTATAAAAATCCGCCCTTGAAATACTCAAAATGCCTTTATCTATCAAGATATTGGTGATGTGTAAAGTGTTACAAGAAACTTGACAAAGTTTTAATTTATTATACAATTATACATTAAAGAGTATAAATGTATATTAAAAATGGACAATCCTTTTTCGACTCTAAGGAAGTCAGTAAACATACCGGCCTCACTGTACGGCAACTCCAATCTTGGGAAAAAAAGAAGATCTTCGTCGCAGAAGAACATGATCGTGGAAACAAAAAACGACGCCTTTATTCCATTCGTGATATTGTGCTTCTCAAAACTTTTGTTCGATTATCGGAATCCGTTGGCTACACAAAAATAAAGCAGGCCCTTCTTAATCTTCAGGAACTTTTTAAAGAAGCCGATTATAAAAAAATCCTATCGCTGCGACTGGTCGGATTTAATGGAGAAGTTTTCTTTATTAACGGAAAAGATATTATAAACGCAAATCGTACTGGCCAAGGTATACTGGGATTTTTGTTTCAAGAGATCATAAATGAAACAAAAAAGGTTCTAAATCTTCCTAAAAGTGAAGAGAGCTCTGCTATTAGGGTTATGAAAAAAAGATGGGCCTGATGAGTCACCAGTGTGTCTCATTTTTACGACAGAAAGGTTTATATCCTTTCACTACCCTACATATGGATATCTGTCCCAACCCATCCACTATAGATAGAAAACGTCTACTTCACATGATCAGAAAAATTACTAAGGTTATTGACACAAAGGCAAAATCTGACTATTGTTCAATCGCTAGTGGATTAAATGGGGAACCTCGGAGGGCCTATTATTAAGAAGGAGGGTAATATGAAAAAGCATTTCGACATTACTCCTTTCAGACCATCCAAGCCTAATCTCATGTCAATTGTGATGGGGGTATTAGGTGAGTGGAGCAGACAGTACAAAAGGGATCTACTCCCCATTGACAGCGTTTACCATGGATTTCGAGATCTATCGAAAAAGTATCCTGAGCTTTTTAACGAACTTTATTTTACAAAAGCGGGGAATATTCCATATTCGAAAAAGCTTGAAGATGTTCTATTCTTCTTAGGCGCAGGAGGGGTAATCTCCGTTGAAAATCCAAAATTTAAGTATTATAAAATTTCAGAAGACACAGCAAAGAAAATAAAAAGTGAATTGATTAGAGATTTTGGAAAAGATTTTGGAATAACTGTTTCTACTTTAGCCAAATATTTTGATACCGTAATAAAAAAATATAGCCTAGCCGAAGAATCATTTTAGACCATCTGATGAAAGTTTCAGAAACTTTCTCAGAAAACATTGACAAATGGCTTGAGGAACTTCTCTGTAAATACAAACCTATAGAAATCAAGGACGACAAAGTAATTAGAGATGCGGTATATGGATTTAATTTATTTTATAAACATGAAGTCAACATTATTGACTCCCCTTTACTACAACGCCTTCGGGGAATTTTTCAAACAGCATTAGCGTTATACACTTACCCATCAGCTGTACATTCTCGATTTGAACACTCTTTAAGTTGTGTTGGTTTATCAGAAAAGATTCTCCAATCTATTGCTGCAAAAAATCGAGACAAGATAAAAAATGGAACACATACTTGGGCTGAAGTAAGGATGGCAGCCTTATTACATGATGCCGGTCATTGTGCTCTTTCGCATGCCACAGAGAAGATATATGGAAGGTTTCAAATATTTGAAGACCTTAAAAAAGAAGATCGAAAAACATTTAATGATGCACAGCCGCATGAAATTATAACATATTTTATTGTCAAAAGTAAAAATTTCAAAAAATGTTTGTGGGATCCTATAAAAGATTTATATACTAGCAAGGGGATACCATTCTGTAATTTGTCAGAAATTAGTCCGGATAGAATAGCAAATATGATTCTTGGGATACCCCCAGAGAATAATCCCGAATTAAAATTCTTGGCTCAAATTATCAACGGGCCTTTTGATGTAGATAAATTAGATTATCTTAAAAGAGACGGTTATTTTACTGGTTTACAGACTGCAATGGATATTGACAGACTGTTTATAACCGTTGGCGTATCTAGAAATAAAGAGACCTCCGAATATGTCCTTTCTACTGATCTCTCAGGAGTTACAGTTTTAGAACAAGTTTTGTTTAATAAGATGTTGATTTTCGCTTCAGTATACCATCATCATAAAGTCAGATCGGCATTCCTTCGTTTTTTATCGGTATTTGAATTGCTGAAAAAAGAGAGAACTCAAATTAAAGGATGTGATTTCTCGTCGCCATTTCATTTTCTACGCATAGATGACTATGAGATTTTTAATTCTCTGCATACCAATCTGCGTCTTAATGAAGCAATTCAGCAACTTAAACACAGAGAACTTTTTCGACGAGCTTTGATTATTTCTAGAGACACTTTGAAAGATGAAGACTCTTGGAGAACTTTGCTAAGAAAGCTCGGTGGTAAAGGTCTAGAAGAAATTAATATTAAAGACATTGATGAGTTCTCTGCTTATGTGAGGAAAGAAGTAGCTAAACGAGCTCAAGAGAACGAAATGAATATACATTTTGATGTTCCTGAGCCCCCAAGATTTACAAAGGCTGCCAAAGAAACAAAAGTTCGAAGATCTAAAATCGATGATGATATAATTTCTTTAGATGATGTTTATCCAACAAAAGGGTGGGTTTCTGGATATGCTATGTATAGGTATAGAATATATGTTTTTTGTTTGCCTTCTAAGCACGAAAAAGTTGCAAAGGCAGCGTATGAAGTTTTATTAGCAAACAATATTAGATTAAATCCAAAAGCGTTTCACTATGCAAAACAGGAGGAATCTTTGATCGTGGAATTGGGACTTCATAAATAAATTTTTTAATGCTTGTTATTCCACTTTTTATATGCTATCTCGCCAAGACCATCAAACCGAAATGCTGAACCAATAACATATTCCTCATTTATCTCAACACTGATCCACTTCCGGCCTAAGCGTTCGGCCACTTCTCCCACAACATTGCTCCCGCTAAAGGGATCTAGTACTATATCTCCTGCTCTCGTTAGAAATTTAATAAAAAATTCTGGGATGGCCTCGACAAAACGAGCGGGGTGAACTTCAAGCCCGTATCCCCTGCAAGCCCTGAGGTACCTGTCACTACTCCGGGTGTTTGCGGCGATAATAAGATTGGAGGGAATGGAGCCCTTTTGCCGTCTACCCCAATTCTTCGAAACCACATGTCCAGAAGGTCTAGGGCCTTCGTTATATCCCTTTGCCAGTAAGTTCTCCATGCTTTTGGTATAAGGTCTCAGGACTCTCCGATTAGAAGCCTTCGGTCGCGCTGCTTTTGCAAGCCACCATATCGGATTTATAGCATCCTTGACCCTTATTCGTTCTATGGTAACCCATTGTGCAGGTGCTGGCATCTTAGCAGGGTTATACCAGTAAAATTCCTGGGCCAATCGAAATAGGCCTTGCGAGTTACACAATCTTAATAACAGCTCAAAATGATATAGGGTCCTAGTAGGTTCACCTTTATTCCATGATCCGCCAATATCGAGGACAAAACTCCCGTTAGATTTTAAAACTCGTGAAATCTCTTGAGCAAATGGCCAAAACCACTCGCAATATCTTTCGGCAGAAACATTTCCATAGGACTTTTTACGTCTCAGGGCAAACGGGGGAGAAGTAATAACCAAGTCAATTGAGTCATTAGGAAGGTCTTTTAATACATCTAAGCAGTCGGCACAGTATGCTTTCCCAAGCTTCGTCTCATATAGAGGAAATATCATTTTCTTTCGTCGGTTCTCCCCGAGATAATATTTATCTCTTTGTTAAACATTTTCAGCATCTCATGGTGTATCCCATTCAAATCGTCTAAGTCATTGCTACTGAAAACCTCACCTCCATGTTTAAAAGTTACCTGCTTTTCTTGAATCGCCCTTCGAGCTACATCAAGAATCCCATTGAAATTAGCTATACGTCCATTGAACTCAATTGCCGAGCTTCTTGGTGATATTCCCCAAAAGGCACATGCGTCATAAAAAGTAATATCTGGAATTCGTCCATTTCTATATTTTTCAGTTGCCCTAGATGTGAATAGCCTCTTGAGTTCCCGTTGAATATCTCGAGCAAGACCTGATTTTTGTATCGGAGATATACTCAAGCGACTTAAGAGAAGACGGGCATGTTCCCGACCTGTCTCAGTCAACTGATAAACCTTGTTACCAACCTTCACAAGCAATCCCCTCTTGCGAATAGGTTTCGTGCCCATAATCTCAGCAAACACTCTGTTTGAATCTGGATACAATAACTGACTATCTTCCCCTTTATGTCCTCCCAAGCCGAAAGTATCAGGGAATTTTTTCCAAGCCGCTACTACGAGGTCTTCTGCCGAAAAAGGCTTTCGTCCCCTTTCCTCTAACTCATATGCTGCAAGAAGAAGTTTTTCCGGAACACTAAGCTGATTCCTATTCCCCAAAGTTTTACTCCTCAGGTAATTGACCGGTAGCGACAAATTCACTAAGGGCAGCCGCAGCATCCGCTTGTATTCCAGCAACAAGTTTGCCCCAATTTAGTATCCAATCATCCACGGATAATGTCTCTTTCTCTATCGGTCCATGAGTGAGAGCAATCTGCACCATAATGTCAACATAGCGCTCTAAGTGATACATCCGCCATTCTCGAGATTGGTGTCCATAGCCCCTACTGATATCTAAATACATTCTTGCAAAAGGTGCAGCACTATTAATCCACCAGATATTTCGTTCAACATCCTGTGGTCTTTGTCCCACAGGCGGATCCTCCCGACTGAAATGCACGGATTCTAATGTATCGGGGTCCACATTCACTCCAGAAATCAACACCTTTGGATAACCTTTCCCCTCTGTCCCTGGTATTACTTTAATTGTAGCTGGTTCTTTAGCAAGGCACTTATCATCGCCAGCCACAATAGTTGTTTCCCCTGGTGCAAAACCAAAAACTAGGCCCGCAGAACTGACTCTGGCTACATTAGGGTTGTCCTCTGTCCAGATAAGATAGGAAGCGCTGGTTTCTTCGCCACTTTCTAAGCGACAAACAGCTTCAAGCTTCTGTCGGCTACCTGACGCAACTTGGAGATATTTAGGCGTGATATGTATTTCCTGAATTCGAACAATTTCAAGCGGCGTCTTATTTGATTGAAGTTTGCCATCAAGTGTCTTAGCGTATATAGAAGTTTTGCCATATGCAAATGTATTAATAACCATCAGGTCCTCATCAACCATGGCAATGTTAGTATCTTCGCTGACCCATGTAAATGGAACTGGGCGGATTCGCCGTCCTTCAGAATCAAAGAATTTTAGTGTCGGCCTGAAGGAAACACCAATCCCTGCCTTTTGGTGGGTCAATATCAATTCAAGTCTCGATATCTTGCCCACTGGCAATGGAGGCGTTGGAGGTGGGTGTGGGCCTTTATCTGTCCCCCATAATTCCTGCATCAACTCGCTGAGAAAGCGGTTTTTCCACCGATCCAAGGCCTCGTTCATTCTGCTTAGGGCATTTTTTTCCTCTTGGTCGTAGTGGCGTCGGTCACGGGCTTCAAATTCCTTGGCGTAAACCTGGACTTGTTCTGATATAAACCTCTCGACTGCTCTAATTAAGGGGCTTGAAGCTAACCGAGCCCTCTCGTTTTGTTTAAATGGCTCGAGGGCTTCAAGGTAACACTCGCCATAAATACGATCCCTATAAGGAGACTGAACATCAAGTTCAAGGACAGGTATATATCCGATATAGCCCGACCGTGTCTTATAAACAATATTATGTCGCCCTTTCCTACTCCATCGCATGCTCACATCTGAAGTCCGAAGGAACAAGGTGCCCTGTGGAAGTGATTTATTATTCGTAGTTGAAACCTCCTCTTCGGAAACAGGATCTTTCAGTAAAATCGGAATGGAAATCTCTTTGGGTGCTTCTGCGCCGGGGATCGGTGTAATACGAGGAAGCGTAAGCGGTCTTCCCTGGTCAAACAATTCCCCATTAACAATAATATATACCTTACAGAAATCTATGGTTTGTATCATTTGAGGATGCTCTTGTAAACTGGCAATTAACTGATGTGAAGGAATTCGAGTTCCATAACCTTTTGGACCTACACCTTTTACAAGTGTAAAACCATCAGACAATTGTAATGATTTTATGGCTTCTTCTGGAAGGCTGCGGAGAGAGCATCTAATTGGTTTAAGAATTTTTTCAAGTTCATTCCTAGGTTCGCTCACTATAAAATCGCGGCCTTTCCCTCTATCAGGAATGTAACCAAATCTAATGGAGCCAGCTACTACGCCGTAGGTGTTGCCCATACCTTTCTTAATAGTGTGAATCAATGCATATTCATCAAACATTTGTGTCATATAACATTTCCCACCATTACCATGACCGCCTTGGATTCTTGTAGCTTTAGCTCCGCGTATTGCCGCTTCTGGATCAGCCCATATCCTGAAATTTTGTTCAATCATAGAGCTGGTCATTCCAGAGAAATCTAAGCAAGAAATGGAAGGAACAACACCTTTGCGACCATAATCAAAAATGATAATTATAACGCGTTTTGGCTCAGGAGCATTTTCCCGAGCGTATGTATCCGCTGAATTTTTTAGCCACTCGGGCAATCCATTTTCGTGTGACTGAAATGCTTTGCAGATGAGCCTAATGGCTCCTTCCTCGTGGACCTTGATATCTTCATCTGGACTGTAAGTAAGCTTCTCCATAATCTCCTCCTAAGAAATTTTATGAATAGTACCTTTTGTTATAACCATTGAATCTTTATTTCCTCTCCTAACTGCTTAAATTCCTTATCCCCGGTGACAAGCTCGGCTTTTTTGAGCTTGGTTAGGGCTGCGGCAAAACAGTCCGCGTAGGCCATACTTTTTGTAGCCTTGATGCGGGCAGCCTCTCGCGTGATGTCTTTAGTGGCCTCAACCACCGTAATCGGGAATGATTGGATAAGTTTCTCAATCTCCTGGGCTCTGGGTTCCCCAAACCGCCGTGCTATCTGGTAGTACACCTCTCCCCAGTTCACCACGCACATCAGGAGCGGTCGTGATGATTCGCTGGCCTTCTCAAACAACTCTATGATCTTTTCGAACCCTGGCTCCTGATCAAGGTAACAGAGCAGCGCCCAACTATCTAAGACCTTTGTGCCTGCCAATTTTTTCCTCCTCGCGCCTTAGATCCTCTGCCCTGGATTCTTCCAGCGCTTTAACCAGTCCGGTTCCTTTCAGGATACCGCACATTTTTTGAAAATATTCTCTGGTCAATGGCCGAAGGATGACCTCTCCGTTTCGTTCCTCAACATAGAATTTGGTCCCCTTTTTGATTCCCAGACGATGTCTGATCTTCGCTGGGATCACCACCTGTCCTTTAATGGTCACTGCTGTTTCCATAAGCTCCTCCTTCGTATTCTTTCTTGAGATATGTATAACATAACTTTAAAGGTATGTCAAATATTTTTTTGTAAGACTTCTCTTGATATGGAATTACATCATCCTACTTAGATCCCTGTCAAGGCTGCGGTATTGGATTGCCTCGGCAATGTGGGCCGCCCTGACATCTTGCTCCCCCTCGAGATCGGCAATGCTCCTTGCCACCTTGAGTATCTTCGTATATGCCCGCGGGGACAGCCCAAGTCTGTCCATTGCCTTCTCCAAAAGCCCTCTCCCTTCTTCGTCAAGCCCGCAGAACTCCTTTATCAACCTTGTTCCCATCCGCGCATTGGAGTGGATGCGCTTCCCGGCAAACCTCTGCTCCTGGATCGCCCTTGCCCTGTTCACCCTGTCCCTGATTGCAGAAGAGGGCTCTCCCTCGGCCTTGCCCATCATCTCCCGCGAGCGTATTGAGGGCACCTCAATGTGAATGTCAATCCTGTCAAGAAGTGGACCAGATACCTTTGAGCGGTATCTCTGGATCATGGGGATGGTGCAGTTGCACTCGTGAAGAGGATTGCCGTAATGCCCGCAGGGGCAGGGGTTCATTGCAGCCACCAGCATGAAGCGGGCAGGGAAGGTGAGGCTCATCATTGCCCTTGAGACAGTGATCTTCCCGTCTTCCATTGGCTGACGCAGGGCCTCAAGGACATTCCTCTTGAACTCAGGCAGCTCGTCAAGGAAGAGAACGCCGTTGTGTGCAAGGCTCGCTTCGCCGGGCCGTGGAGACGAGCCGCCGCCAACAAGCCCTGCATCGGAAACAGTATGATGGGGAGAGCAAAAGGGCCGGGAGCTTACCAGGCCCTTATGCTTAGTGAGAAGCCCTACCACGCTCCACACCATCGTGGTCTCAACTGCCTCTTCAAAAGTCATCCGTGGAAGGATGGAGGGAAGCCTCATGGCAAGCATGGTCTTGCCTGTGCCGGGAGGGCCAATCATCAGGACATTGTGGCCGCCTGCAGCAGCCACCTCCAGGGCCCTCTTGGCGTGCTCCTGGCCCCTCACCTCGGAGAAATCGCCCTCGCCCTTCCACCCCTCCTCAAGCGCCCTCTGCCTGTCCAGCGCCACGGGCATGATCTCCTTCCTCCCGGAGAGATACTCAACTGCATCAGAAAGGGTCTCTACTGGCCGCACTTCCAGGCCCTCCACCAGCGCGCCTTCGGCACTGTTCTCCTGTGGGAGCATAATTCCTTTCATGCCTTGCTCATGGGCCATAAGGGTTATAGGCAGAACCCCCTGCACAGCCCTTACCTTGCCATCCAAAGAAAGCTCTCCAATGAGAATATGCTCGCTGAGTTTGTCATGAGGCATGGCCTTGCTTGCTGTAAGGATGCCAACAGCCATGGGCAGATCAAAATGTGTCCCTTCTTTGCGGATATCAGCGGGCGCAAGGTTCACCGTCACCTTGCCCTGAGGGAACTCATAGCCCGAGTTGCGGATGGCTGCCTTGACCCTTTCCTTTGCCTCCTTCACCATTCCGTCCGGCAGCCCTACCGTGACAAACTGGGGCAGGGCAGGGGACAGGTCCACCTCCACCTCAACGCATCGTGCCTCAACCCCGAGAAGCGCCCCTGAAAGAACCCGCACTGGCATTACAGCCTCTCTGACATAGCGCACACACTAATAATGTGATCCTGAAAACACAACCACCCAAACAGGGTAATATGGACTGCACCTTTGCAAGGAGATCTTTAAAAACAATTTCTGTGACATTTGGTGGTTCTTGACACACGAGTGGTGATAGAGTATTATTTATACACACCACATACACACTATGACAAGAGTCCAAATTCTCCTTGATCCAAAAGAGGTCCGTGCGCTCCGTCATCTGGCCCAATATACCGGTAAAAGTTACTCTCAGCTTGTCCGGGAGGCCATAGAGAACACTTATATTTCTGCTTTCAGTGATGAAGAAATCGCACGGATGGCAAAAGAGGCAAGGAAAGGAAAAGGCATTAAGAAATTCAAGGACGCCCAATCTTTCCTACGGTACCTCTGGAGCCTGTGAGTGCGATATCGTCGGACAAGAGCTTTTGAAAAGAGCATAAAAAGGTTCGACCCCCAAAGAAGAATTGATGTTCAAAGCAGAGTAGACGCTTTTGTTCGTGCCATTGAATCCCGTCAGGTTCCTGAAGGCTTTGGCCTCAAAAAGTTGAAAGAAACTATATGGGAATTTCGCATCGGGCTTGCCCTTCGTGTATTATTTCAATGGCACAAAGATGTTGTCACATTTCTTTTTATTGGCAATCACACTGAAGTCCAGCAGTTCCTTAGGCACTTTTTTATCTAACATCTCAATAGGTTATAAAATCGTGAAATTCTATGTTAATTATGGTAGAAAACAGATTAGAATAAACTAAATGAACAGGCGGGAGTTCTTAAAATATTCAGCCTTGTGGGCAGCCTCTTCCGGCATTACCTCGGGCGGATGTGCGACCCTGAGCAAGCCCCTCAAGCCTGCCGAGCCTCTTTCGGGCGCCGGAGAGAGCTTATTGCTGACTAATTGCAATGTCCTGAATGTTGATGACGGCACGATCACCTCCCCGGGACACATCTTGATCAGGGACAGGCACATTGAGGGTGTATATAGCCGTTCCGACATCCCCCGGGCAGATAAGACACTTGACCTCAAAGGACTCTATGTCATGCCCGGATTAATAAACAATCACTGCCACCTGACTATCCCGGGCATTTCTGGCGTGAGTTTCAAATTGCTTGGCTCAATAAAAAGGCAGATAGAAAGAAATGTAGAGGATTGCCTGAGGCACGGCGTTACCACGGTCCGGGATATGCTTGGCCATGCCGGGGCAATAGAGGGAATGAGAAAGAGGATCTCTCAGAACAAGCTTGTCGGGCCGCGAATCCTAAGGGGCGCCGCCATCCAGACAGATGGAGGCTATTTCGCAATACTCTCACTCGTATTCGGCGACAAGGGAATGCGAATAGTCCATTCTAAGATCGAGGCACGGGATGCAGTGGATAAGGCACACAAGGAGGGCGCGGATTTCATCAAGGTGTTCCTCCAGTATAACGAGCTTTTAATCCCGGCAAAGGCTCTTCCGACCATGGGCGACGAGGAGCTTTCTGCTGTCCGTTATGAAGCGGACAACTTTGGTCTTGTAACAGCAGTGCACCATACAACGCTTGAAGGTTTCAGGAGGGCAATGAAGGCAGGCATACCTTCCCTGGAACACATGCCTGTTGATGGAGAGTTCAGCAACGCTGACATAGAGGAATTCGTCAGGAGGGGCTTCGGCATTATTCCCACCGACTCGGTGGCATGGGCCCTTAGCTATAGAAGGAACGGAGATCCCAATTCTGAAAGGCCGGAGGTGGCTGAGATCATTGCAGACAGGGAGAAGAGACTGGAGGCCCTCCTGGACGAATTCGCCGAGGAGGAGGTCAAGCGCATTTCAATGAAATATTTCAGAAAATTTTCAAATCCAGATTATTTTGACCACAGGCACCTTGTTCCAACGCCCGAGCCGAGGTCTTTCAATGCAGCGGCTGTCATTGGCAGGAAAAACCTCCTCTCTCTGGTGAGGGCCGGCGCCCTTATAGGATGCGGGAACGACGGCGGGATACCGTTTCTCTTCCCCGGCATGATGGGTCTCGAGATGTCTTTATTGCAGTTTATTGGTGTAAAGCCTAAAGACATCCTGAAGATGGCCACGGTTAACAATGCAAAGATCCTGAGGATGTCCGATAAAATCGGAATCATAAAGAAGGGCGCATTGGCCGATCTCGTCGTTTTATCGGCCAACCCCCTTGATAACATTGACAACCTTAGCCGAATTGAAAAAGTCTTCTTAGAAGGACAGTTAAAATATTCATCGTGATAACACCCTTCAATAATTTAAGTTGGACCATAGGATGAATTGGTTCAAGTGAATATGCTATAAATAATTACAGAGCAATGGGACGCATTGAATACATACAGAAGCAGCAGAAGGAGCATTCGCGCAAGGTCATCGGTGCTCTTCCCGTGCATTACCCAAAGGAGATCTTCACTGCCCTTGATGTAGTGCCAGTGGAGATATGGGGGCCGCCCGGCCCGAAGGCAGGAGAGGGGGCAGGGCTCCTGCAGACCTATATATGTCCCATCGTGAGAAACGCCCTGTCTTTTATCAGGAGCGGGAAGGCAGATATCGTGGACGGCCTTCTCTTCCCACATACCTGTGATTCAATGCAGGGGCTTGCAACCCTTGTCCCGGACTGGCTGAACTATAAGAAGCCGGTCTTCAGGTTTCAGCATCCACGGGGCTCCCACAGGCCAGAGGCATTAAACTATCTCAGGGACGAGATATCACTGCTTGTCCACTCACTTGAGAATGCCTTCGGTCTCTCAATGAACCCTGCGCGGCTTAATGAGGCGCTCCGCCTCCATAAAGAGGCAGAGGGTCTAATCCGGCTTCTATTCTCCCGCCGCCTCCACTTCAAGGGCTCGGACCGTGAGCTCTATTCCCTGATACGGCAGGGTGAGTTCCTCAGGGTAGAGGATCACATTCCTCTACTTAAGAAAGCAATTGCAGAGATAGCAGACCGACCTGTCCATAAAGCCATTCCTGTAATGATCACAGGGTATGTTCCAGAGCCAATGGCTATCTTTGATTCTCTGAATGCCGCAGGGGCCATAGTGGTTGCTGATGACTACGCTGGCATAGGCCGTCGGATTCCCCGTCCAACTGACAATAGATTGGACGATGAAGGCGGGATTGATGCTGTGATCAGGAGATACCTCTCCCTTCCTCCCTGTTCGACAAAGACAATGAATCCCGAGGTCCGGATACCCTATCTCCTGTCGCTCATAAAGGAGTCAGGTGCACAAGGGGTTGTCATCCACGAGGTAAAGTTCTGCGAGCCCGAGCTTTTTGAGATCGCGAGCATTAGAAATGCATTTGAGGCCGTGGGTGTCCCCGTTCTGTTCCTGGAAACAGAGCTTGAGGCCGAGCTATCGTCCCGCACCATAACAATGATTGAGGCGTTCCTGGAGGTGTTGAGAAAGAAAACCAAGGAGGGGGCTGCTTCATGATCCGCCGAGTTCGCTATGAAAGCATGCGCCTTATTGAAGGCCCTTTGCTTCTTAAGCTCCAGTCTTTTCTAATCAAGAGGCAGAAGAAGAAACCGGACAAATACCCCGAGCTCGGTCCTCCCCTCAAGACAGAGGAGCGCCTCAGGGAAATGATATCCATGCATTACCTGACAGGACGATATGCTGACGGCGCTGTGCCAGTGGCCTGGGCGACAAGCGGCGCTCCCGTTGAAATACTCAGGCCCCTGAAATACCACGTGGTCTATCCAGAGAACCATGCCGCACTTTGCGGGGCAAGGCACATGGCCATGCCCCTGCTGGAGCTTGCAGAATCACAGGGCTACTCCCCTGACATCTGCGGTTACGCACGCTGCGATTTTGGAACGGCCTTTGGCGGCCGCACACCCGCCGGACGGATTCCTCGCCCGGACCTCCTGGTTGCATGCACAAACATCTGCCAGACTGTCTTCTTCTGGTACAGGGAGCTTGCGAAGCACTTCAAGGTCCCCCTTGTCCTCATAGACACGCCCTTTCTCTATGGAGAGCCCCTTCCTCACCAGCTCTCCTACATTGAGGCCCAACTGCGCACCCTTGCGGATGTCGCTTCGGATGTGACGCGGCGTCCATACGATTTAGAGTCGCTGATTAGATCGACCATCCTCGGGATGGAAGGCTCCCTCCTCTGGAAGCAATGCCTGGAGGTAAACAAAGCGAAGCCCGCCCCATGGTCAGCCTTTGACCAGTTCGTCCACATGGCGGTGATCGTGGCATTAAGGGGAACAGAGGAGTGCAACTCCTATTATCGCGAGCTGCTTGATGAGCTAAAAGACAGGGCGAAGAGAGGGATCGGCGGGATAGCCAACGAGCGCCACCGGCTCCTCTGGGACAATCTACCTGTCTGGTTCAAACTCCGCTCCCTTTCAGGACGCCTTGCCTCACAGGGCTTCCATCTTATGGCCTCAACATATACAAACGCCTGGGCGGAGACAGCGGATCTCCTCAATGAAACAGACCCCTGGAGGGGGATGGCCAAAGCATATAGCCATATTTATCTGAACCGCGACCTTCCAAACAAGCTCCGCGTCATGTCCAATCTTGTAAAGTTCTATGAGTGCGACGGGGTCATACTGCACAGCGACCGTTCTTGCAAGCCCTACTCACTTGGCCAGATAAGCCTCAGTGAAAAAGTTGCCCAGTCATGCGGCGCCCGCACAATGCTCCTTGAGGCAGACCATATAGATTCAAGGGCATGGGCCGAGGGTGCTGTTGATACCCGGCTCCAGGCCTTTATGGAATCCTTCAAGTGAAGGTTGCGTCAGTTGGGATAGACGCAGGCTCCACTGTCTGGAAAGCCGTAGCCATCAACGGCGAGGGAGAAATCCTTGCCCATGTGCTTGAGCCTACAGAAACAAGGATTGATGAACAAACCAAAAAAGGGCTTGATGCGCTTAATAAGAAGATACCCTTTAACGAGAGCACACCTATCGGCGCCACCGGCTACGGACGAAAGCTCGTCTCTTCCGCACAGAAAAACCTTACAGAGATCTCCTGTCATGCGCGTGGATATTTCCACAAGGTGAAGTCCCAGGGCCTGCTTATTGATATCGGCGGTCAGGACACAAAGGCAATTCGTATTGGACAGGACGGCTCGGTCCTGGATTTTGCAATGAACGAGAAGTGCGCTGCCGGAACAGGACGCTTCCTTGAGGTCATCCTGAAAAGGCTCAGCGTGCCCTTCGACCAGGTGGACTCCTATGCCTCCCGGGCGCGCAAGGCTGCCTCCATCTCCTCCACCTGCACGGTTTTTGCAGAAACAGAGGTTATATCCTTGATCTCAGAGGGGGCGCCCCTTGAGGAGATTATCCTGGGAATCCATACCTCTCTCGCAAAGAGGGTCAGCGCCCTTGCCATGCGTCTGGTAGTAGGAGAGAAGATCTACTTGTCGGGAGGTGTGGCGAAAAATCCTGTGCTTGTAAGGGCACTTGCTGAAGTTACGTGCAAGAAGATAGAAGTTCTTAAGGACCCCCAGCTTATAGGAGCGCTGGGCGCTGCCCTTTCTGTCCTTTAGACGGCTTTTGAAAATTTTGTCATTGCGAGGAGCGAAGCGACAAAGCAATCTCTAATAAATTGGAATATTTTTTTTCTGTGCTTTAGAGAAACTGGGATAGAAGATCCCGGGCGTTCGCCTCGTCAAGGGGAACCCCGGCAAGCTCGCTTCTGTTATTGATATGGCCGAGGGTTGTCTCAAGGAATATCCTGAAGTGTTGGATGGTCTTCTTAAGCTCGTCGAGCTTGTCCCCCACAACCTCATTGCCGTAAGAACTCACTGAATCACAAAATCTTTGAAAATCGTCGTGGTCGCTGTATCGAACAAGGGGGAACGCAAGGCTCTGAAAATAGGTGATGAAGTCCTTTATCGCCTTCATGGTCTTCCCTTCCATATCGGTCTCGGCAGTCTCCAGGATTTTATTAAAGAGCCAGATGTCCTCCCTGAGGCGAAGTGACTGCTCCAGCTTGGAGATGTAATCCGTAAAGATATCCTTCCCCTCTATCCTTTCATCAAGGGTGTGTGCAAATGTAACAATGGCCTGTTGGAAAAAATTGCTCAGGATCCCCTTGCTTGAGTCAATTGCGCTCTTCAGTTTGGTCAGGCTGCCAACCTCTGTCACATCCTTGAGGATCTGCCTGAAGAGTTTCTTGAGCTCCATTCCGAGCTGGAAGGAGACTGAGTCTGCCTCAGACAGGATCTCCTTAATTATCTTTTCGCTCCGGGGTTTTCCTCCAACCCTCAGATTGAAGGGAAGCTCCTTCTCCAGAAACATATTGACGGCCTTTGCTTCAGAGTGGACAAGTGAAAAGATTAATAAAGAAGACTTCAGTGTTTCCTTGTCTTCAGCCTCGCTTTGGACATAGTGCAGCTCGCGAAGGAGGCGATAAAAGGCCAGAAAGACAATGGAGACATTCCTCTTTACCTCTTCATCCTTGATTGACTTCACAACCTTCAGGATTTTCGGATTGGTGATCCTGTCAAACCTGGGGAGAAATGCCTTGAATTTGAAGGGGTTGAACCAGCGGTTCACTGCTATCTCCCTGCTCAGGAGCTGTCCCATGCTGTGGAAGAGGGTATGGCCCAGATGCCTGCGCTGGCAGAGCACAGAGAGGACCTCTGAGATGTTGAGGAATGCAAGGCAGAGGAGCGGCAGGCTCTCCCCGGGAGTCTCCTGGCTCAGGCTTTTCTCCTCAAGAATATCCCTTGCATAATCCTGGAGGAGCTCCCGTTCCACATAATTCCGGAAATATATTGCGCTTGACTCCTCAAGGGGAATCAGGGTTTTTATCAGAAAAATCGCCCTGTCAACGCCGTGCTTGACGATTCGCATCTCATGGGCGAAGTTCCTTGAGACTATATCATCAATGTTTGAGATGGGGAGATTGTCCGGATTAAAAAATCTATCCAGGGCCCTGAGAAGCATCTCGAGCTCAAACAGGACCTCGTCCTTGTTCTCCACATTCAATCCGTCGAGAAATCGCTCCCTCTCCCGAAGAATATCCTTGTATGCCTTTTTACCTTCTTTCAACGATTACCCCAGTTCTGTCTTCAGCTCCCTGGACATCAGCTCCACTACGGCCTGCTTTGCCGGTTTGTTTTCATAAAGCAATAGATATACCTGCTCTGTAATGGGCATCTCCACCCCGTGGCGCCGGCCCAACTCGCGGGCAGCCCTTGATGTCTTGATCCCCTCTGCCACCATCTTCATCTCTGCGAGAATCTCTGCAAGGGTCTTTCCCCTCCCAAGCTTCAGTCCAACCGTCCTGTTCCTGCTCAGGTCCCCTGTGCAGGTTAGGACAAGATCCCCCATCCCGGCCAGCCCTGCAAAGGTAAGGGGGTTAGCCCCGATTTTCACGCCGAGGCGGGAGATCTCCGCAAGCCCGCGAGTGATCAGGGCTGCCCTGGTATTCAGTCCCAGGCCCAACCCATCGCTGACCCCGGCTGCGATGGCAATGACATTTTTCAATGCCCCACCAAGCTCAATGCCTACAATATCCGGGTTGGTGTAAACGCGAAGGTTCGGGGTACTAAGTGCTTCCTGGACAGCGCCGGCAACCACTTCGTTTTCCGAAGATACAACAACAGCAGTAGGGGCATGGAGCGCCACCTCCCTGGCGAAGCTGGGCCCTGAGACCACGGCGATCTTTGTGCGGAGTCTTTCCGGAAGGACCTCCCTTAGGACTCCGGACATTGTGAGGAGGGTATCATTCTCTATCCCTTTTGATGCGCTCAGGATGATGGTTGTTTCATCAAGGAATTGAGCCGCTTTCCCCATGATGCTGCGAACAACATGTGAAGGAGACACTGATATGATGAGGTCTTTCCCTCTGCACGCTTCCTCAATGGAATTGGTCGGCGAGATATTTTGAGGGATATTCGCGCCTGGCAGAAACACGGGATTTTCACGCATACGGACAATATTCTCGCAGGTTTCTTTCTCGTATGCCCAGAGCGTTACAGGAAACCCCTTCTCGCCAAGGAGGATTGACAGGGCTGTGCCCCAGCCACCTGCACCAATAACTCCGATCCTCTCAATCACGCCTGCTACCCTACCAAAGCAGGCATAAATATGTCAATAACTCAAACCATCTTCACAAAATATATGCCCATCGCTGGATTCGGGAAAATCTACAACCCACTTCTTTACTGCAATCAAAATCCCTACTGGCTTAACAGGAGATATGTATAGCCTGTTGGACCTCCTGACATAACAGTATCTCCTTCCCAACCACTTATGTTCAGACACCACATTTCTACCGTGTACGAGCCAGGGCTAATGGGATAAACATATGTTGCCGACACGGTAGCCGCGATATTGGCTCCGCCAAGCATAGCATATGGACCAATCGGCGTTAAATCTACCAATAGAGCGCATAAATTAACAGAGCCATCGGTTATCTGTATCCCTGCTGTCATTGTGGCGATCAAAACCTGATCGGTCGAAACAGATATACTTGCATCCGTTCCAGGCACCAGTGCAGGCGTTAAGCTTAAAGTTAGATCCGATGTCGCAGGTACATACCCATTCGTCAGAGCTACCTTCTCGCTTGTTGCTGCCCCGGTGAAAATTGATCCAGCATCAACACAATAAGCGCATGGGACTCCTGGATCTCCCTGTGGACCCTGCGGGCCAGTCGGGCCAGTTGGGCCTGTGGCTCCTACCGGACCTTGGATACCCTGGATTCCCTGGATTCCCTGTGGACCCTGTGGGCCAGTCGGGCCAGTTGGACCAGTAGCTCCAGTAGGGCCTGTTAAGCCTGTGGCTCCTACCGGACCTTGGATTCCCTGGATTCCCTGTGGGCCAGTCGGGCCAGTTGGACCAGTAGCTCCAGTAGGGCCTGTTAAGCCTGTGGCTCCAGTCGTGCCAGATATACCTTGGCCCCCCTGTGCCCCCGTCGCCCCAGGCATCCCGGTATCACCTGGCGGGCCTTCGCATCCGGACAGAATAACTGCTGAAAATATCAATGCCCAAAGCCATTTCATTCCCATACTCACCCCCCTTTCTCTCTCAAACAATCCTTACTGCTTTATCACCCGAACCCAGCGATAAGCAATATCTACACTCCTACCAGATTCTTGTCAAGCAATTCCTTACTGTGTGTAGCACCCAAGTTAAAATGTCCTCCCCCTCCCAAGTAGAAATGTCCTCCCCCCTTATTCATATTCATGGGCAACAAGGAGGAGATGCCCATGAGCGAAGTCATTCGTTTGACCCCAAGCGAGATTGACCGTGTCAGTATCATCCAGCAAGTCTTATCCAAAAAGCTCACCAATTCTCAAGCCGCCGCCCTGCTGCACCTGACCCCCCCGCCATGTCCGAC
>Ga0315308_1000056_pt1 | contig 54361 bp, 52 predicted proteins | sample TDP3_MG_FD_203078 | JGI IMG/M metagenome (GOLD analysis project Ga0315308, IMG submission 203078) | Freshwater sediment microbial communities from Lake Towuti, South Sulawesi, Indonesia - TDP3 | ecosystem: Environmental > Aquatic > Freshwater > Lake > Sediment | place: Indonesia: South Sulawesi...
TTTCGTACGCCGACATTTTGAGGGTTGATGGATACATTGGAAGCTTCAGGGTTAGGATACGAAAGAACCCCCGTTACATTATTGAAGATAATTGCACAGGTTGCGGAGAATGCACCGATGTATGTCCAATAGAGATTCCCAACAGTTGGGAGATGAACCTCGGAACAAGAAAAGCCATATCTGTGCCATTTCCACAAGCCGTACCCCTCATATTTACGATCAACAAGGATCACTGCATCGAATGCTACAAGTGCGTAGACAAATGTGGAGATAGACAAGCAATAGATTTGGACCAGAAGCCGGAGGAAATTGAAATTGATGTGGGCACGATAGTGGTTGCAACCGGCTATGACATATACTACCCATACGATAACGGCCTCTACGGGTACGGAAAGCATCAGAATGTAATAACCATGCTTGAGCTGGAGCGCATCATCAATGCTGCCGGTCCGACACAGGGGGAAATGATAAGGGCATCGGATGGTAAGAGGCCAAACATCGTTGCCTTTATACAGTGTGTCGGCTCGCGGGACGTTCAAAAATATGAGTATTGTTCAGGTTTCTGTTGCATGTATGCTTTAAAAAACTCAATCTTGCTGAAAGAAAGGTATCCTGATGTGGAAGTCTCTATCTTTTACATTGACATGCGAGCAAACTTCAAGGGCTTTGAAGAATTCTACAGGAGAGCAAGGGAGCTAGGCGTCACGTTCATTCGAGGAAAAGTTTCAGAGATCATAGAAGATGAGGAGACGCATAATCTAACAATTAGGGCTGAAGACACAATCCTAGGCGAACCCATCGAGTTAGAAGCTGGGTTAGTAGTATTGTCCACGGCCGCTGTTCCCACAAAAGGAACAGAGGAACTCGCAAACATACTACACATCACGAGAGGCACCGACGGTTTCTTTCTCGAAAGTCACCCAAAACTCAAGCCTATAGACACTCCTGTTGATGGAATATTTCTAGCAGGCGCATGCCAGGCGCCAAAGGACATACCATATTCTGTTGCTCAAGGCGCAGGCGCTGCCGGGAGAGCAGCGACCATATTGTCAAAGAAGACCTGGGAGATCGAACCGATAGTCGCTGTTGTAGACCCTGAAAAATGCAGAAACGTCAAAGTTAAATGTGGTATATGCTCCACCAAATGTCCATACTCCGCCGTAACCGCACCTGAAGGTAAGCCGGCTACGGTTAATCCAGCTTCGTGCCACGGTTGCGGAACATGCGTGGCTGAATGCCCCCACGATGCCATAACGCAGATGCACTTTACGGACGCTCAGATACTTGCTCAGGTCAGAGCTGCACTTGAGAGGGACGCCGAGAACAAGATCCTTGCCCTTTGCTGCAACTGGTGCTCTTACGCAGGAGCAGACCTTGCAGGGACAAGCCACTTTGAGTATCCCCCGACGATACGCATCATCAGGGCGATGTGTTCCGGTCGTATCGACAAGGATTTTGTGCTAGAAGCCTTCAGGATGGGCGCTGGCATGGTTCTAGTCGCAGGTTGTCACCTGCCATATGACTGCCACTACATATCCGGCAACTACAAGATGAAGGCGAGGATGGAGACTCTGCAGAATATCTTAGAGAAGATCGGGATCAGTCGCGAAAGGTTGAGAATAGCTTGGATCTCAGCAGCTGAAGGCCTCGTTTTCACGAATCTAGTCAAGGAAATGACGCAACAGATGGAGGATCTAGGAATCGAGAGGATAAAGGCAGAAAACGCAAAGGCAAAACCGATCATCGAGGGAATGCTAACTAGAAAAAAGGCTTGAAGCCAACCAGGTTCCCATTGCACAGTAGACTCGTTTTGATCGTACTGATCTATAGCGTTTGGGCATCTCTCCCAACTGTTGCGCCTTCTTTTCTTGGTGGCCTAGGATCGCTCCTCCAACTTCCTGAGTTCCATCCTTATTTCTTTCAGCTCTTTTTCCCACACCTTTTTTGTATCATCAAATTTTCTCATACTGCGTCGGAAGTATTTGACTAGGCTTGGATGGTTCCTCCATTCTAACCCAACAGTTTTACTAAGGTCCTCATCCCAGCGCAACTCAGTTTGTCCTCGTTCCTTTTCCAGCACGTCTAAATCCTCTTGCAGTTTTTCCACCTTAGCTCGCAGCGTTTTTGTAGCGTTTCTATTAAGTCTGTAGGATTCACCATCATGATCAGCGATTCCATCTCCAACGAACTCGTCAAGCCACCGTTTGGCGGTCTTAACACCGGAGCGAGATGATTTAGCGATTCGAGCAAGTGACGCCCACTCCTCGCTTAGTTTAGATAAAATATCAACCTTTTTTGATCCCACTGTTGAACTACCTGCCCCTCATTTAGCAACTCAAGCAGGATACATCTTACAACCATTTCCTCTGCCCAAACACTCATTATCCTATCCATTATTTGCAAACAAGTATAAATACCGTTTCACTTTCGTTTTGACAGATTATTCCTATCGCGGTTAAACCTAGAATTCTTTACTTTTAACGCAGACGCCGTGAACTCAAACTTGCGATGAATGCTGCACTAAAGACGTCCTTCTCCAATGTTTCATAATTCTTATATTGGTAGAGTATAGAAGAGTATTTCTCAAAAGGTGATCGATTTGGTCAAAATAGGTGACTACGAGCTAAAAGAGGGGTTATGCTATTCAAAAGACCATTTATGGGTCTTTGTAGAGAAGGATCTGGCTAGGATCGGGGTCACAGACTACGCGCAAAAAAACCTCCACGAGGTTGTATTAGTCGAGCTACCAAGTGTAGGCTCAGAGTTGAAGAAGGGTGAGTCCTTTGGAATCGCAGAGTCAGTAAAAGCCGTTTCAGACCTAATCGCACCTCTAAGCGGAATCGTAAAAGAGGTCAATGAAGAACTGCGGGATAAACCTGAACTCCTAAACCAGGACCCTTATGGAAGTGGCTGGCTGTTGATTCTAGAGCCCAAAAAACTTGATGAAGAGCTGAAGTCTCTCATGGCCTTTGAAGAAGCTAAAGAGTGGGTTCAAAAGCTTCTAAAAGAGGGCTAGTTTTGCCAAGAAAGATCTTGATCATCGGGGCGAACGCAGCTGGCATTAATGCAGCCTCAGCGGCGAGGAAAACAGACAGAGAAGCCGAGATCACACTCATAACTGATGAAGAGTATCCAGCATACTCTCGTTGTGGTCTGCCTTTTGTGTTGGCCGGCGATATACCGAGCTTCGAAAACCTCATAATCTTTCCAACATCGTACTACAGAATGATGAGGCTTGACCTTAGAACCGACACCAAGGCAAAGACCATCAATCCTAGAGGAAAAACTGTTCTCGTTGAAGGGAAAGATGAAAAGCAGAAAACAATGGAATATGATTCACTCATACTTACAACTGGCGCTGAATCCTTTTGTCCACCCATAAAGGGGCGTGACAAAGACGGAGTTTTAAGCCTCAGAACCATCGAAGAAGGGAAGCACATTCATGACGCGATGAAAAGGGCCAAGAAGGCTGTTGTTGTTGGCGCCGGTTTTATCGGATTAGAGATGGCCCATGCATTTGCTGAGAAGAACATCGAAACCACAATAGTCGAAATGTTGCCCTGCTGTCTCCCGGCGGTTTTGGATGAGGATATGGCTGACTTGGTCCGGAGAGAGATTGAAAGGCACAATGTGAGAGTAATTGTTGGCAAGGGTGTTGATGAGATCCTGGGGGATGGCAGAGTAACAGGCGTTTTTGTGGCTGGAGAAGAGATCCCAGCGGACATCGTCCTCCTAGCGTGTGGAGTCAGAGCAAGAAACGAATTGGCGGAAAAAGCAGGTATAGAAATGGGTGCGACAAGGGCGATTAAAGTAAGTCATCGAATGGAAACAAGTATGCCTGACATTTATGCAGCAGGAGACTGCATTGAGTCAACGGATATGATAACCGGACGACCAACCCTCAGTCAACTGGGAACAACGGCTGTGAGGCAAGGAAAGGTTGCTGGGATAAATGCAGCCGGTGGATACTCCATCTTTCCAGGAGTTCTGGGTTCCGCGGTGACGAGGATCTTTGGGTTTGAAGTTGGTGCAACAGGCCTAACGGAGTCGCGAGCGCGCGCTGGAAGAGTCGGCTTGAAGACAGTCTCAGGAAAAATCACAGCCAAGACAAAACCCGAATACTTTCCTGGTGGGAAGGAGATAACGGTAAAGATCGTAATTGAGTCCGAGTCCGAAAGAATCGTAGGTGGACAAATTGTTGGTGGTGAAGGCGTCGCCCAAAGGATAAACATGATTTCTCTAGCCATTCAGAAAGGGGCGACCGTCTGGGACCTAGGGAAGGCGGACACCTGCTATGCGCCCCCTGTGGCTGATACATGGGAGCCTGTAGCCTTAGCATCTGAGCTGGCCGGGCTAAAGATTAGAAGGTGACATCTCGCGCAATAGGTTTTTTAAACACGACATAAGTCTCTATAGATTGGTCAAAAAGTTTGTCAACTACTAGCAGTGTCTTCAAGGACAAAGACAAGCTTTCTCCGCGGTACATCCCCCACCTTCTTCCCCACCGTGAAAAACAGATAAGTCTTCTAAACAGCTTTTTCGAAGACGCCTTAGAAAAGACGCCCGATATCTATATTAGACCAATTCAGCTGATAGGTGGAGTTGGTGCGGGAAAGACATGCACAACGATCCGTTTCGCGGAGTCGTTTGAAGAAAGAGCAAGGAAGAAAGGGATCGATCTTAGGCACGTCTATGTAAATCTCAAACTTCAGGGTGGAAGCCGCGTCGTTTTATACCGATATCTAACAGAGTGCGTTGCTCCAGAGATATACTCAGCCAGCCTAAGCGCCGAGGAAATGCTTTGGCGACTGGTAAAGTACCTTCAGAATGAGAAGAGGTACTTGTTAATATCTCTAGACGAGATCGACTACTTTCTCGGACATACGAGGGAACATATCATATACGACTTAACTAGGATCGGCGAACTTTCACCTGGAGCACATTGCGGAATAATTGGCCTCATATTTACAGCTAGAAGTATCAAGTTCCATGAACAGTTAGAAAAAGCTGAACTGAGCACTCTTGGAAGAAACTGTATTGAATTTCCTCCGTACACATCTAAACAGATATTTGACATATTGGAAAAAAGAGTTGAGGAGGCGTTTCAGCCAGGTGCGGTCTCGTCAGAAGTGCTCGAATACGTATCGGACGTCACTGCGGCTGCCCCTGTCTGTGGAGATGTACGATATGCTTTAGACCTTCTCTTATATTCAGGAAATTTAGCTGACAACTATGGTGCCAAGGAGGTCTCTCCAGAGCATGTTCGCCGAGTCCATGGAGAGGTTTACCACATCATAACAACAGAAGACATATTGAACCTTCCAGAGAATGGGAAAATTGTTCTCTTGGGCATAGCACGTTCCTTAAGGATAAGTGAAAGCCCATACATTTCGCTGAAGAGTATCAGAGAATCGACAGCCGAATTGTGCGAAGAGCATCATTTAAAGATGGTTGCAGATCTAGAGGACTCCATCCAAGATCTGCACGACAGAGGGATAATTGAGATAAAATCTCTAAAGAAAATTGGAATAAGTGGAGTCGCGGCTAAGGAACTATCCGAGTACTTAGATAAATTGATCGATCGAGTCAAAGCTGGTTTGGTCTGAAATGCTCACCCGAAGCGAAATGAAAGCAGAGGAGGAAATGGAGGAGGGACTAGGTAGCGTGGGAAAACTCAGAATCCTCCGCGTTCTGGCTAAGAACATGGATAAAAGCTACACAAAGTATGCGCTTGAGAAGCAGACTGGATTAAAACGCGTCAACTTGCGCAACAACCTAAGAGACCTAAAATCGATCGGTTGGGTGATCGAATATGATCATGAGCCCAAGAAGTACAAACTGAATAAGGACAATCGCACCCTAAACTCCTTACTTGATTTTTTCCGTAAGGCAGGATACATTTGAGTGCTCTTGCACATCTTTTCCAAAAGCACAATACTTGTATGGGTAGACCTTGCTTTCCGAGAAGTTGGATTGCTAGAGAAATGGCTTATGAAAAATATTAACTTGTACTTTGAGCAAAGATTACATGGCGTATGAGAAACTTTGAAAATAAAGAACAGAAAGGCTCTACTCCTCAACGCTCTACATCCTGAGGATCTGAAGGCAAGGGAACTGTGTTTACGCTTCTTAGAGAAGGGGATAGAGGCTGTTGACCCAAAACTTCTAGTCGAAAATGTCTTGAAAGTTTCCGGTGAGTCCATTTCAGTATGCGGCCGGAAATTTGACATCTCAGAAATAAATCGCCTCTTTGTTGTTGGTGCAGGAAAAGCAAGCGGTGCTATGGCTGAGGCGTTAGAGAAAGTATTAGGGAAACGTATAAACGCAGGTCTCCTCAATGTCCCAGAGGGAACCAGAGGCAGTTACAAGACAAGAAAAATTGAATTGAATGAAGCTGGCCACCCAATCCCGAATTTAGCCGGCGAACTCGGCACAAAAAGAATGCTTTCCCTTATCTCTGACTTAAGAGAAGACGACCTAGTTCTCTGTTTGATCAGTGGGGGAGGATCAGCATTGATGCCCCTTCCAGCTCAGGGCATAAGTTTACAAGACAAAGTTGAGTTGACGCGATTGATGATCAAATGCGGCGCCACAATAGAGGAAGTAAATGCTGTGAGAAAACATGTTTCGGCTATAAAAGGTGGTCAACTGGCTAGAAAGATCAGTCCAGCGACCCTGATCGCGCTTATAATATCCGATGTTGTTGGAGACCTGCTAGAGGTCATAGCCTCTGGACCAACAGTTCCAGATGAGTCTACTTATGAGGATGCTAGAAGAATACTAAAAGAATACGATGTGTGGAGTAGCTGCCCAAAAAACATAAGAAATTATATTCTGAATGGAACAAAGGGTGAAGCGGGTGAAACCCCAAAGCCCGGAGATCCCGCGTTTAACAAGGTGTTCAATTTCATAATTGGAAAAAACGCTTTGGCTTTAAGTGCCATCGAAAAAGAAGCATCTGACGAAGGTTTAGATTCACTGATCTTATCACCTTCGATTGAAGGCGAAGCCAGACACGTTGGCACTGTTTTAGCTGGGATAGCGAGGGAGATTCAGGATAGCGATCAACCAGTGACAAAGCCGGGGATTGTGATTGCGGGAGGGGAGACTACAGTGACTGTGACGGGAGATGGCTTAGGAGGGAGAAATCAAGAAACTGTGCTCAGCGCTGCTTTGAGAATAGAAGGGTTAAGAGGAGTGGCTATCGCTTCCATAGGCACCGATGGAGTCGACGGAGTGACCGACGCTGCTGGCGCAATAATTGACGGACAGACTATTGGCAGAGCCAAGAAAATAGGATTGGACGCAGAAGAGCACCTCAGAAATAATGACTCATACAATTTCTTTAGAAAACTTGGAGACGTGATAGTCACTGGTCCGACAGGCACCAATGTGAACGACATTATGGTGATTCTGGAAACCTAAGATAGAAGAATAAGGGAGAACATAATTCATTTAAGACAGTCCTTACTTCTTGAGTCCGATCTTATCCATAGAGAGGCGTGTTAGGAGATCGAAATGTCTAATGTGAGCTACGTCTGTGACTTGACACCCGAGAAGGACGGAACCCCTGTATCAATAACTGGTTGGGTTTATACAAAGAGGATTCACGGCGGCGTGATCTTTGTGACCCTTCGCGACTCAACAGGTTTGATACAGGTGGCAATCCACAGCAATTCTGTCAGTCATGAAGACTTTGAGAAGGCGAAAAATGTTACTAGGGAATCTTCTGTCATTGTAAAAGGCCGGGTTCACGCCGACTCAAGAGCCCCTGGTGGGGTTGAAATTCAATCGGCTAGCTTTGACATCATCAGTCTAGCTGCAAAGGATTATCCTATTAGACCAGGAGTAGGTAAGAAGCATCTTCTTGACTACAGGCATCTTCACATAAGAAGCCCAAAAGCTTCAACTATATTGTTTATCAGAGCTGCTCTCTGTAACGCTACTAGGAAGTGGTTTGAGGAAAATGGTTTCACTGAAATCCATTGCCCAATCCTAATTACGGCAGCCTGCGAGGGGGGAGCAACCCTCTTCCCAGTAGGGTATTTTGGGAGGAAGGCCTATCTCTCTCAGAGCGTTCAACTCTATCAAGAAGCTGCGATAACCTCTCTTCAAAAAGTTTTTTCAATCGAACCGAGTTTCCGCGCCGAGATGAGCAGGACGCGCAGGCATCTAACTGAATTTTGGCAGATAGAAGCGGAAGTGGCAAACGCAACCTTAGAAGACATAATGAGAGTTCAAGAACAGCTACTGTCGCATATATGTACGGTTGTATCCGAAAAATGTTCAGATAGACTCAAAGAGTTGGGTAAAGGCTTCAAGGCACCAACCCCTCCGTTCCCTAAGATCACATACTCAGATGCCATTGAAAGGCTTCAGAACTTAGGAGTCAAGATAGAGTGGGGTGCGGAGCTGGGTGCGGATGAGGAACGTGCATTGAGCAAGCAGTTTATGCTTCCGTTCTTTGTGATGTATTACCCCAAGAAATGTAAGGCATTCTATCACAAGCCAAAACCAGACGATCCCAAGGTCACACTTTCAGCGGATCTACTGGCTCCAGATGGATACGGGGAGATCGCGGGTGGAGGGCAGAGGATAGATGATTTCGAGGAACTCATCCGAAATATGAAGGAATTCGGCCTAAACCCCAGCGACTATGAGTGGTATGTGGACTTAAGAAAGTATGGCAGCGTCGTCCATAGCGGCTTCGGTTTAGGCATCGAAAGGACCCTACAGTGGATTCTAAGACTGCCTCACATTAGGGAGTGTTGCCTTTTTCCAAGGACGCCAGCGAGAGTCTATCCGTAAACATCACTTTCATGCAAAATGCTGTAAACACAAACATCAAAAAATGGAAGATTGTTGATGACCTTATTGCCCTCTCCAAAAGGGCTTGATGGCCAGGTCGTAAAAGAAGCCTCCGATTAAACCTCCCACGATCGGTGCAGTGATGTAAACCAACATCTCGAACCCCCTAACTCCAGGGAGGGCAATACTGCCGTATCCAATCAAGTAGGAAAACAATCTCGGTCCAAGGTCTCTGGCAGGATTCATACAAATCATCGTTAACGGGTAATTGCACAGGCCTATACCCGCAAAATAAATCGCGATAACGAGAGGATTGAGCTTTCCCAGGTTTAGCGGATTGTTCTCGTCTCTTATTATCTGAAACAAGAGCACGAGCAGGGATGTATCCACAGTCTCAATGAGAAACGCGTAAGTAAAATCGATGTCTGAGCGTATACCGCAAAAGAATACCTTAGAGGTGGCATCAGTTAGACCAAGAGGCAAGAGGAGGGGCGCCCAAACAGTGTACACGAGAGCCGCCGCAAGGAAAGCACCCACGGTCTGTGCTACTATATATCCTGGAATACGTATTAATGGAGTTTTTCTTGATAGCCCCATGTACAGCGTTACCGCCCAATTTAGGTGCGCTCCAGAAATTCCGCCAACAAAATAGGATGCTACAAATACTGCAAAGGCGTATCCGAGCAGCTTGAAACCGAGGCCCACAGGGTCTCCAGAGATAAGACGGGACGTGGCTTCTGTGGAGCAGATCATGAATGTGTAGACGAATGTTCCAATGACTTCTCCTAAATACATGTGAGCTGTACTGACTTTCTCTGTCATCTATCCTTCTCCTTGTTTTTCTTTATCTTAGCTTACTACTCAGAATAGATATAAAACTATTCATAGTACCAAACAAAAGTCTTACGGTCTAGTGATCGATAATCTAAACGCTTGAACTTGGCTTCTTCGGCCTCCCTCTGGGCCTCTTTTCTCTGGTAATCCACAAATAAGAAACCCCCAGCAAGACTACTAGTGCTCCAACGATAAACGCCAGCACGGCCCAGAACGTGTACGCTGTGAACACTCCGCGCACCCACAGGAGCCATACTGCTCCAGCAAGAAATAGAACTGACCCCCACCATGCCGTGCCAAAAGCTCCGCTCATAAGTCTCGTACTCAACAGTCTTATGGCTGCCATGGCAAGGATGAGGATTCCGGAAATCATGGTGATGGTTGGTGCCACTTCGTCAGCCTCTATTACTTGAACGAAGTACAAGAGGGCGGTGGCACCGCAGGCGACGATGAAGATTCCTAAAAACATTATATTCAACGATCTTTGATCCAGCATCTTCCTCACACTGATTAAATGTCTACGTCAGCCTTTTTTATTCTTTGTTTTTATTGGAATTTTGTGGAAGATTTGGCTGTTCTTGTCACTAAGCATAGGTGTGGCAGCCAAGGCTTAACCTTTCTAGGCGATTTTTTCAGTAAGACCTTAGGGGGAGGTTTTTTGTTTGACAATGGGTCGATTTCACTCAATCGCATGCGATAAGCCCTGTCGATTGAATCGTGCACTTTTCTATATTTTTGTCAATGATTTTTCGTAATCGACAACAACATAATTTTTGCCTTTTTGAATCACTTTGTGTCCTTCTTTTTCTAAAAGCCTCCTTTGCCCTTCTACTCCACCAGGATACTTTGCATTTATGACCCCGCCTGTTTTTAATGTGCGCCAGTATGGCGTAATATCCTTCTTCTCCTTTTTCCTTTCTTCCTCGGCAGCATTAGCTGCAACCCAAGCAAAAATGCCCGTAGTTAAAGGACAACCAATAGTTGCCCCGTGTTTTCTAGCTAGGGCACTACGAATTTGATCAATGGTGATAAGTTTTCCCTCAGGCACTTCTCTCATCATTTCATCGACCTCCAATGGCGCAGGGATAACCACGGTTCCTTCGCCCCATCTTTTGCTCATTTTATCAGTGATCTTTTCTACCTTTGGCAATCCCTTGCTGTCCTTTAGTTTCTCAGACCACGGTTTTTTCCGCATGGTTTTCCTCCCAAGATAGATTGTCATTTTTCATAAAGCCCTTAGCCTTTATTAGCTTAGTCCTTGTGAGAAGTTAGCTAGGGTGCGAATAAGATTGTATGATGTAATAATCATCGGTTCTGGACCAGCAGGTCTAACAGCAGCCATATATGCCAGCAGGGCCAAGTTGAGGTGCCTAGTCGTCGCCGGAGCCATGTGGGGTGGACAACTGATGCTCGCCGAGAAGGTGGAGAACTTTCCAGGGTTCAATGGGGGAATTTTCGGACCAGATCTTATGAATGGTATGCGGAAGCAGGCTGAACACTTCGGCGCAGAGATAATCTTTGATGATGCCACCTCTGTAGACTTCTCGACTAGGCCCTTCGAGGTAACGGTTGGAAGCAGAGTGCATAAAGGAAAATCGATCATCATCGCCACCGGGGCTTCTGCCAAATGGTTGGGGCTTGAAAGCGAGGCACGTTTGAGGGGCAGAGGCCTCTCGGTCTGTGCCACATGCGACGCAGCCTTCTTCAAGAATAAGAGAGTAGCGGTTGTAGGAGGAGGCGACACGGCTCTGGAGGAATCCTTGGTCCTTTCCAAATTTGCAAGCGAAGTGAAGGTCATCCATAGAAGAAACAAGTTGAGGGCGTCCAAGATTCTTCAAGAACGCGTCTTCAAAGACCCAAAAATAGAGTTCATCTGGAACAGCACAGTCCAAGAAATCCTGGGCAAAGAAAGGGTGGAAGGAATAAGATTAAGGAATGTGGACTCGAATGAAGAATCTGACTTAGTATGTGATGGTGTCTTTATAGCGATCGGCTACAAGCCAAACACGGAGATCTTCAAGGGCCAGATAGAACTGGATCAAGCAGGGTATGCTGTTGCTAAGGATACAACGAAGACCACCGTGGAGGGAGTCTTCGTAGCAGGCGATGCACAAGATCATCGTTACCGTCAGGCAGTCGCGGCGGCTGGGGCAGGATGCAAAGCTGCTATGGACGCGGGCAAATATTTAGAGGAAGCTTGAACTCGCCAAAGTAGGCTTCGAGTACTTCACGACCTTGGAAGGGGTCCATGTGTTCGGGAAGCGAAAGTAGACATATCTTCAGAAAACCTAGCATAATCTTCGGGATGTAAACCCGCCCTCCTGTGGCCAGCCTCGCATGGAACTCAACCATCCCAGACATCTCCTCTCAATTCCTATAATTTCCTACAAATTCCAATAATTTCCAATAATTTCCTCAAAATTCCAAAAAATTCCTACGAGATTTTCCGTTTCCACTCCCCTTTCACGAAAAGAATCATTTTCCGAAGACATTAGAAATTTAAAAAAAATATTTTTGGGAGAAGTGGATACCTATCCGAATCAGAAGGCATGCACCAACCGTCCTCAGCATGAAAGAAAAAAAAAGTTTGGAGAGGAGATCAAAACGAGCCTATTTCTCGAAAATATGAATGGAACTTAGAGACCCAAGAAGGCAAACACAAAAAACCTCCAAGAGATACTCAAACCAGCAAACAGAGTGGTATCATCCCCCGCGCGGGAAGAATCCACATACAAAAAGCTATACCGAAGAGAGCCTCAGTGTAACTCTGATCGATCATCAAAATCACATAATCAGATCACATCATCGGCCAATTAAATATATGAGACCACTTCAAAGATAAACCTTGTGTTCAAAAGCAGGTTCAGAAAACATCGTTTGATAAAACTCTCTGTGCAGTGTTTCTCAAGACTTAGGAGTTAGCAAGTTGAACTCGTTGAATGTTGCACTAGTCTCCTACTCTGAGATCGCTCTGAAAAGCCCTCCTGTCAGAAGGAGAATGATAAATCAGCTAATCACCCACATCAGAAACATGCTTGACAGGGCTGGGTTGGCTGGCGCCAATGTCAGCAAGGATCAAGGACGAATAGTCATCCGCAACACCCAGCCCATAAAGGCAGCTCTAACTGCCTCAAGAGTCTTCGGCGTGGCGTCAACGATGCCGGCTACAGAAACCTCTGTCAACCTGAAAGACACAGTTGAAGCAGCAACCAACTTCGCCTTAAGGGCTATTAAACCAAACCAGACATTTGCCATAGATGCCAGAAGAGTCGGCGAACACCCATACACAAGCAGGGACATAGAGGTCAAGGCAGGAGCCGAAGTTCTAAACATACTATCTGATAAAGGGGTCAGCGTAAATCTCGAAAAACCTGATAAAACAATTCACATAGAAGCCAGATCCAGAAACGCCTACATCTATGACCAAGTCTATCACGGACCTGGAGGGTTACCATTCGGTTCCCAAGGCAAGCTCATCAGCCTATTCTCAGGAGGAATAGACAGCCCCGTCGCAAGTTGGCTGATGATGAGGAGAGGCGCACACGTCATACCGCTTTTCCTTGATCAGAGGCCATTCGTAGGCGACGACTATTATGAAAGGGCGGTAAAGGTTGCGAAGAAGCTACGTGAACATGTTCCAATAAAAGAATACCATCTCTACGTAATCCCAATCGGGGCTCTCATGAAAGTAATCGCGGAGAAAGTCCCAAAAAAGCTGACCTGCATAGTCTGTAAGAGGATGATGTACCGAATTGCTTGCAGCCTCGCCGAACTCAAGGGTGCACAAGGAGTCGTTACCGGCGAAAGCCTTGGCCAGGTCGCGTCGCAAACGCTAGCCAACCTGAAGGTCTTGGGAGAAGCAGCAACGATGCCAATCTACCGTCCGCTCATAGGCTTAAACAAACACGACAGCGTCAACATGGCCAGAAAAATCGGCACATACAGTCTATCGATAACACCAGCACACGGATGCGGTGTTGTCCCAAAGAAACCAGCGACCATGGCAAGAATTGGCGATGTGAAAGAGGTTGAAAAAGAAATCCTTGTAGAGGAACTTGTCTCAAACTGCCTAGGAATGCTCTCAAAGTTGAACCTGTAAAATCTTAACCCTTTGCAAGACTGGTTATAGTCTCAAGGACACTTTCAATACCATCGTAGGCCAAGACTTCCTTCTGTATCCTCTCAGCCCTCTCCACATACGAATCCTTTTCTAATATCTCATAGACTGAAGACAGGAGATTACTATACGAAACGTCTCTCTGAGGGATGACCTTTGCTATTCCCAATTCCTCTGCTCTTCTGGCATTGTTACTTTGCTCCGTCTGGTTGGGCGTGGGAATAAGGATCAACGGTTTCCCGTAGTACATGGACTGCACGATTGTCCCATGCCCTGCCCTGGCTATAACTAAGTCACATGCTTTTAGGACCTCGAATCGATGTGACAGCCAAGGATAAATAACAGCCTTGCCATTTCTGATAGGCTCTCTCTTTGAGTTGGGATAACCCAGTGACATCAGAACATCATATTTTTCCGGAAAACGACGCGTGATCTCTCTAAGCATGCCTATGAGATAAGATTTCTCCTTTACTGGTCCGCTCATCGGAACAAAAATAAGCGGATCCCCACTGAGACCCAGCATCTCCTTGATTTCATCCTTCGATGGCAGAGATTCGGGCCTAACTTCAACGATCGGCCCAACGATCTTGGCCTTTTTCTTCATCCTCGGAGGAATTCTCAAGTTATAAAGAGACACCGTGTAAGGCTTGGGGAAATCCAGGATCAGGACAGAGTTCCCCATACCCCACACTTCGCCAATCATCCCTAGAAGGGAAGCATCGCCTATTCTTGCAAGTCTCAGGAAACGTTTCTCCCTTGGGATTATGACCTGATACTGGTTCAACAGAGTGACTTCGGGAATACTGAGCATTTTTGCCGCTAAAATCGAAGACGCTCTGGAATCCGATACCACAACATCAGGCTTGAACGATTTCATAAACCTAATCTCGGAAAGCACCTGCTTAAGAAAAATGTGTAAAGAAAACATTCCGGACTCAGCCGCAGTTCCTTTGAAATCGACGCTTCCATCCGATTTAACTGTAAGATTTATCGGCGGAGCAGCAACCAATGGGAAATTTTCTCGCCTGACATAGTCGACACCTTCAAGGTACGTTGAGAAAAGAACCTCATTCCCCTCCTCCCGGAATATTCGGGCCACAGGAATAATCCTTCCAATATGTCCCAGTCCAAGACCGCAAACCCCGAAGTATACTTTCAACGAGATTCTCTCTCCGTAAGCTTCTTGCGTGTTATCTCTCCAGACGGCTCCTTCTCAGCGAATATTATTGCCTGAAATTTATAGACCTTCGTTCCCTCAACAGCCCACATATCGGGCGCCAAGCCGGCCTTCATACAACAATTGGACAGAAACTCTTCCTCATCCCAGCCCCATTCGACGGGAACTTGGGGGAGAAGTATACCATAGAAAGGGCCTCTCTCGATTATGAGCCCATCCCTTCCTATTTCTATTCGTTTCGGATATTCACTTGGACTATCGACTTCTATAAGGCTCGGAGGGGTTAGAACACTCACCTCAATCACTATGTACTTCAACTCTTCGAGTGAAACACGTGGGAACCTAGGATCTCCAGTAGCTGCATTGATCGCAGATTCTACGGTTGCCTCGGCCAAAGGCAAGACAGGCTGAGTGTATCCAATGCAACCTCTTAATTCAGGCACGCCCTCTCTGACACCGTTCAGGGTCACAAACACTCCACACTTCTGTCCAAGTTTCTCGGATAAGCCGTCAGGAACAGGGATTTTCCTACCCTTTACGAGAAAGTGAGAGATCGCCTCCCTAGCAAGTCTGACTAGAAGTTCCCCCTCCATATCAGTAAGTTCAAATGCCAAAAGAGCCTCTCCTAAGCCAAATCTTTTCTTCTCAACATCACCTTAGCTTCTTCCAGCGTTTCATCAATCTTCTTCCAATGGCTCCCGTGCCAATATATCTTCCCACATCCAGTGCATTCCCAATATTCCTGATAAGCATCTAATGTGTTGCGATGGAGCCTTCCAACAACGCTGGATTTTTCAACATTTCTGATCGGGTGATTGCACTTTGGGCACCTTGAAAAAGCCTCGTCAACTTCAAGTCTTATATTAAACTCCTTTGCTAAGTTAGCTAGCTTCTCAGCCTCATCTTCCCGCCTTACCAAGAAAGGGGTTATTCCCAGCTTTTTCGCCTTTCTACACAGTACAAGGTCGCACGTTAACAATATTCGCTTCTCTCTCTTGGCCACTGCCAAGAGTTCATCGTCCGAAGCATCGTGTAGGTACCCAACATCGTAACCGAGTAAACGCAGCCAACGTGTCAGGCGGCCTAACATTCCATCAGCAATGAACTTCATGGTACCGATACCGTTCTCTCCCCTCGTGAATGGAAGGTGAGTATATCAACTAAGTCTCCAGTTCGAGCTGGCACTCATCACATAAGAAATTACCATCAACTTCTTTCAACAAATCCGACCACTGACCGCAGTTGTCACAGTATCCAGCCAGAGGGGTTTTTTCACGAACCAGCGTTCCCTCTGAAATTGCAGCCCTCTCCATTATCACACTTATCAATTCTGGAGTTATTCCCACTATGTCCCTGCTCGTTACAATCCCGATTAGGTCACCTTTGTCCATCACAACCAACCTTCGAACTCCAAGCATGCTCATTTTTCTTGCAGCCTCACTGATTTTTTCACTTGGGTTGACGGTAATCAATGGCGCACTCATGATTTCCTTGGCACGAATCTCGCTGGGTGAGAGATTTTTTGCGGCAACACGTTTGATAATGTCTCTTTCAGTGATTATGCCCACAGGTCTCCCTTTCTCATCTGTTACGATTACACTACCAATATTACGTTGGTCCATCAGCTTGGCAACACGTTCTACGCTTTCACTTTCGGGGACCGAGATGACCTGGCTCGTCATCACGTCTCTAACCAGGACGCCTGGCTCAAATCTGGAACTCAACACTTCACCTTCCTTGATTCAGATCCGACAGACATTACTTTAAAAGAGCCTTTTATTAATTCGTTTCTTTAATCTCGCCTTTGCCAGCCGGAATAAATCTCTGAATTTCCCCTATTTCTACCTTCTTAATCTGTTCACGCAACAGTCTTGGTGCCTTACTTATAAGTCTTGTCTTGATCTCTCTAGCCAACTCGTTGCTTCCCCTTTTTCCAGGGATTGCTTCCACGTGAAGCTTTGTTTTTGAAGCGACCGCTGATGTGGGGCCTCCCATAACTATCAGTCGATTCCTCTGCCTCTTTACTCCTATGGAGATTTGTAACGGAACATTTTTTAGATAATTCTTTTGGCCGCTTATCATGAAGGCCCCTTTCTGCAAATGCTCGCCAGAAGGCGTCCTTTTGCTAACCTGCCCTGGTTTCACCCAAAAAACATCGACGGAACCCAACTTTAGCTTCCACGCTTTGCTGTAGGAAGCAGACAACTGCGCGGCCTCAAACATCGTTCTATTTGTCGGAGTCTTCTTTTCAGACTTAATTATCACAAAAGGCGCACCCTGTATGTCTGCGTGTAGGACGATGTCATCAGGTTCCATGTGGCGCTTGATAATAATCTCATTTGTACTTGCATCCCTGCCACCTACAACTAAAAAGTGGTCTGAAGAAAAAAACCAATGAAATTTCTCATACCAACGCGTTTTCCTTTTAGTAGATAGCTCGTAAGTCTCTTTTGCAGTTTCGAATCGTTTTTTCTGCAGTTCTTCTAGCTTCTCCTTTGTTTTAGCAATCGAGCTTTCTACACCCATTATTTTTCTCTTAGCCCTTTTGGCCTTTTCATAAAAATTTGTCGCATTTTGTTGTATGGTCTGCTTAATCATCAAGTTAAGCCTGTGATTATCAACATTGACGGCAATTATGCCTTTTTCAGGTTCTATTGACTTAACAAAATTGGCTGCGAGCGCACCCTTTCCTTCTCTATAGTCTGAAATTATTCTCTCCCATCCAATTCCAGATTCTCTTTGCTCACGAATTGTTTGTATCAATGCCTGAAGTTCATTCAAGTGCGAATAAATGAGATCACCGATCAACTGATTTTTTTTCAGTTCTTCCTTAAGGAACTTCAGCCTATTCTCCTGTTGTCTGAGAATCCTTGCCTGCCTTCCTATTTGGTCATCAACCCTTGCAACCGCCTCCTTCCACGCTTCCTTGGTAGCTCTGTTAGTAAAGTACTCGTCAGCAGCCTCGTTGAAGGTGGGGTAGCCTTTAGAAGGAAAGCTCTCGTAGACCGAGATCGGAAACGGCAACACGTTGACCCAGTTGTTCCTGTCGTCTAAGACTATCTGAGGCGATATCGTTTCCAATCCTATATTGGATGTCAGTTCTTTTATTGAGTGATGAATATTCTCTATCTGCCGATCTGTCAGAAGATTGCCATGCAAGTCTTTATTCACACCAGCTTTTTCGAGAGCTTCTTCAGCGTATAGTCCACTAATACTGAACAGCTTTGTTAGAGCTATGACTGACCTATCTTCATAATCTCTAAGCTTTTTCAATTGCCTTGATGTCATTTTCAGAGGGTTCAATCCAGACGGCGGTGGATACTCAAAAACAGCCCCTTGAACTACGTTTCTATCCCGCATCCGACGATACATTAAGGCTTGGAGGATCTTGTTTTTCTGATCCACAAGTATAATGTTGCCCCTTCCAAAGATCTCGCACACAAGATTGAAGGTCTCGTCCCTGCCTGAGACCTTTATAGTAACTATTCTTTCAAACTCTTCCTGACATATTTCCCTTAAAACTCCGCCACGAAGACGCTTTCTTAGCGACATACAGAATTGAGAAGGATAGGGAGGTTTTTCTATCATGTATCTTGTTAAGTGAATTCTCTTTCCAGCCTCAATTATTAGATCTTGGTTTGGGCGATGGAGCCTCAGCATTATAGTTCGTTCATCAGTTTGATAGACGTTGTCTATTACGGCTCCAGTAACAGTCTTTCTAAGCTCTAAGACCACACACATAATGTCAAAGCTGTCCATTCCTTCCTTTGTCTTGTTCTCAAACATCTCACATTCACTTTAACTGTTAGAGACCATCTTTTTATCATAGTAACATTAGGGGCTGGACCGTTCTAACCGACTCATAGATATTGGTCCTAAACAAATATGAACCGACTTAAGGTTAATTACCAGACAAATTGTGCTCAATGTCGAATAAAATATGTGCAGAAACACTTCGAATACATTTAATCAGTAAGGATGTTTTTAAAACGACAGTCTATGTATAATTAGTGGCGTCGAGGGCGGAGTGGTTTGCGAATAGTGTGTACGGGAATTAGTGGTAGTGGCGCAAGTGAATATCTAAGCCACGTATTGAAGTTCAAAGAAACCAAGATTTTTGATGTAGGAGAAACTATGTTCGAGATAGCCGAGAATCAGGGGACACCGATAAAGAAGACGAAAATTCTGGATAAGCCTGACACCGAGCTCGCCCCTCTTCGTGCCGCAGCATTTGAAAAAATCTTGGGAGAGGCTCAAGGCGCTGAGAACCTTGTCATCAGAACCCACGCTTGTTTCAGGTGGAAAAATCACTTAAGAAAAGCTTTTGATTTCCATTATTTGAATGAACTAAATCCGGACAAGTTTGTCACAATAATAGACAGCATTGCAACGATAAAAAGAAGACTCGAACATAATCCGCAGTGGAGAGGTAGGCTGAGTTTTAAGGAGATTCTTATTTGGCAAAATGAAGAAACTTTTCTAACAGAGCTGATGGCCGACTACCAACAAAAGAAGTTTTACGTGATACCAAATAGAATACTGATCAACTCGTTCCTAAAGTTGTTGTTCAATGAAGAGGTTCCAAAGATCTACACCAGTTATCCAATATCTAGCGTCACTAGGAGAGAAGAGTGGATCAAAAGGAAGGATTCGATGTGCAATGAGCTAAGGCGTTTTTATGTAGTTTTTGATCCGATGGATATCGAAGATGTGGAACTCTTCATAGAGGCCAAAAAAGCTTCAGATGTAGGGAAAGAAACTTTTACAACTAAAATAGGAGGCTCACCAACAGAAATTAACACCAGTGAGGTTCTAGAGGCAAGAGATGAAATCTACTCGCACACGGTTGCAAGGGATTTCAAACTTATCGATCAAAGTGACATGGTCGTGGTTTTCTATCCAGAGCCAGTGCGCTCTCAGGGCGTAGCCAATGAGATAATCTATGCATCTGCAAGTAAGGATGTTTATCTCGTGACTCCGCTTAGCGAGGACCCCTTCACAGAGTACAACATCACTCGCAGATTCAAATCGGTAAATGATTTTTTAAGATTCCTCCGCGATAGAGAGCATTAGTGTCGGTAGTTCATGGTTCTTGTCACTTACTACGCACGTGAAGCTCTGTTTCAGAATTCTTTAGGCTGGTTCACCGGCAGCTAAATTCAAGACTATCTCAGCTATGTCTGTACCATAATCTGCAGCTCTTCTTATACTGTCTATAATAATATTCAATCTACAAGCTAAGTGAAAAGGCAAATCTTGCCTCGTCAATCTTTCGATTAGATGCGTTTCTATTTTCTTAACAGACTCAATGGATTCAATTGCTTCTTCAGCTTCGTTTCCGTCCATTGTTAACAGGGCTTCAAAGGACTTTTCATAAACTTTATTGGTCCCTTCACTCATTTCCGAAATCGCCTGAGTTATCGAAGCCGGCCATTTCACTCCATCTAATTCAATCGCGTTCCTAGCTATTCTTTCTGAGTGATCAGCGATTCTTTCGATAGTCTTTACTATAACCCTATACCCAAGACATGCTCTTGGGCTCATATTCATTGCTTTGGCAACATCCGCACATCTAATCGCATCCTTTAACTGTTTTACTGCAAGTAGGTATAGTCTGTCCACTTCCTCATCCCGCAAAACTATGTCTCTAGCCAAATTCACATTTCCCGTTAGAAGGGCAATGATGGAATCTCTTTGCATCGAGGACGCTGTTGTACGCATTTTCTTTATAACGTCTACAATAGACAACTTAGAGTAGTCTAGAAGACACTGTAAGGTCACCTCTCCTGCCCTCTGTTCAATTATCTCGATGCCAATCAACTTGTTGGCAGTTTCTCTTATGGCTTGTCTATGAGCTTCTTCTATGAGAGAACTCCCTCTTGCCGAAATCTTGATTATGTCATAACCAGCCAAGTAGTCTGAGATAATTCTCCTAGACAAGGTTTCAGACTTCATTTCTTCAGAGATCTTTATTGTGGAACATTTGGCCATTGTTGGTCTTGTCCTCGCTGCTGGAGGAATTAGTTTTATTGAGCCGTCATCTAACTCATTTACAACTATAGTGTCCCCTGCTTTTAGCGAAACTTTTTGAGCCCAAACCTTTGGGAGAGAGACGGTAAATGTGCTCTTTCCAGTCAGCTGGACTTTCCTCACATCCATAAAGCTCACTCTCTGTAGATCCTTTTTTCACACAATCCTTATAGCGTGCGCCATATAGTCCATTCAACCCCTAACTAAAAAAGAAAATCTTTTTAACGCCGTTAAGTATAATACCTATGAAACATTTTTTCTCAATCCTTCGATTGATTATTGCGTTCGATACAAGAATAACATAAACGTTTTAGGTTATAGATGTGGCATTAACTAACCAAGATGAAGGGGTAGAAAGATGCCTTACCTCAAGGAAGTCAGACTGCACGGCAGAGGAGGTCAAGGGACCGTCACAGCTGCTGAACTATTGGCAATTTCAGCGATAAACGAAGGGAAGTTTGCTCAAGCGTTTCCAAGCTTTGGCGCTGAGAGGCGTGGGGCACCAGTTTTGGCGTTTGTGAGGTTAGGTGATGAAAGGATAAACTTGAGAGAGCAAGTCTACACACCAGACGCGGTAGTTATCCTGGACCCAACCTTACTAGGTGCAGTCAATGTAATTGATGGGTTAAAGAAAGATGGGACAGTGATTCTAAATACAAAGGATCCGCCTGATAATGTGAAGAAGAAGCTCGGCGTCGCAGTAAAAGTCGCAACAGTAGACGCTACAAAGATAGCTCTTGAGGAACTCGGCGTCTCAATAACAAACACCGCTATTTTAGGTGCGTTCGCAAAGACAACTGGATGGGTTGAAATAAGGTCAGTGAGAGATGCGATCAAGAACAGGTTTCCGGGAGCAGTTGGAGAGAAAAACGCCAAGTCAGCGGGTCGAGCTTTTGATGAAGTAAAGGTCTTGAAGTGAGAGGATTATAAGATGAAAAGTTGGAGAAAAATTGTCATAGGATCCACAGTCTTGGAGCCAGGAAACGCCTCTGAGTATAAAACTGGAGGCTGGCGAACGTTTAGGCCAGTAATAGATCACAAGAAATGCATTAAATGCCTTTTCTGTTGGTTATACTGTCCTGACGAGTCCATAGTGATCACTCGGGAAGGAGAGTTTGAAGTTGACCTTGATTATTGCAAAGGTTGTGGAATCTGCGCTAGAGAGTGTCCAAAAGAGGCTATAACAATGGTGAGAGAGGGTTAAGAATGACCAAGCGTGTTGGCATAGAAGTGAGCGCGGCCGTTGCGGAGGCCGTTAAACTAGTTGATGTTGACGTTGTCTCGGCCTACCCCATAACACCACAGACACACATCGTCGAAAGATTGGCTGAATTAATAGCGAATGGGGAGTTTGATGCCGAGTATATAAACGTGGAGAGCGAGCATTCCGCTCTCAGCGCGTGCGTAGGCGCATCAGCTACTGGCGCAAGAACTTTTACAGCAACAAATTCCCAAGGACTAGCATTGATGCATGAGATTCTATACGTGGCTTCGGGCTGTAGGCTGCCAATAGTCTTGGCCATAACTAACAGGGCTGTGTCAGCACCTATTAACATATGGTGCGATCACCAAGATTCTTTAGGAGAGAGGGACACCGGCTGCATTCAACTTTATGTTGAGGATGGCCAAGAGGCATTTGACAGCACGCTACAAGCGTTTAGGGTAGCTGAAGATCAAAGAGTTTTGGTTCCGTTCATGGTCTGCTTGGACGGCTTCATCTTAAGCCACGTAATCGAATCAGTAGACCTATTGGATGAGGGAGAAATCAAGAGTTTCATAAAATCGAAAATGGAGCCAAAGTATAGGTTGGACCCAGATAGACCATTCTCAATGGGGGTCTTGGGTGGACCAGATATTTACTACGAGTTTAGGAGACAACAAGAGGAGGCTATGAGAAATGCGAAGAAAGTCATCCTTGAGGCGGACGAGGAATTCAGTAAACTTTTTGGAAGAAGATACGGATTGTTTGATTCGTACAGGATCGAAGACGCCGACGTAATATTGCTCACGATGGGTTCGATGACCGGGACCGCGAGAGTGGCTGTGGATAGGCTGAGAGAGAGGGGGAAAAGAGTCGGGGTCTTGAAAGTGCGGGTTTTCAGACCATTTCCTTATGAAGAGATAAATGCTGCAGTCAAAGGAGCAAAGGTTTTGGCAGCAGTAGATCGGAACATTGAGCCTGGAGCATATGGTGGCGTCTTATTCACTGAGTTGAGATCGGCGCTATATGGATGTGAAGAAAAACCTCATGTCATAGGCTTTATAGCCGGGCTGGGCGGGAGAGATGTTAGCGTTAGCGACTTCACGACCATGGCTGAAAAGACATTAAGGGTTTCAGAGACAGGAAAAGTAGAAAGGGCATACGAGTTCATAGGTTTGAGGGAGTGATCTAGATTGTCCGAGAAGGCGTTCAAATCGATTAGAGAGGTTCCACGTGAAGAATATTTCTCACATGGCCATAGGGCCTGCTTGGGATGCGGATCCGCACTGGCAGCCAGATATATACTTAAAGCTATTGGAAAGGATGTAGTCGTGGTTTCAACTACAGGTTGCCTGGAGGTTGTATCCTCTCCATACCCGCAAACAGCGTGGCGTGTCCCTTGGCTTCATGTGGCCTTTGAAAACGCTGCCTCCGTTGCTAGTGGTATTGAAGCGGCATACAAGGCTTTGATGAGGAAGGGAAAGGCCCCAAAAAGGGAGATTAATGTGGTCGCCATAGCGGGAGACGGCGGAACAGCAGACATAGGTCTCCAAGCTCTCTCAGGAGCCTTGGAGAGAGGGCACGACTTTCTCTACGTCTGCTATGACAATGAGGCCTACATGAATACGGGAATTCAGAGAAGTGGTGTCACGCCTTACGGGGCGTCTACCACGACTAGCCCGGCTGGCAAATTTAGTATAGGGAACATAACTTGGAAGAAGGACCTACCAGGGATAGCCCTGGCTCATCACATACCGTACGTTGCTACAGCTTCGATCAGTTTTCCGCTTGACCTGATGAATAAAGTTGCAAAGGGTGCAAAAGTAAAGGGGCCAGCCTACGTTCACTGTCTATGTCCGTGTCCTCCAGGCTGGGGGTTCAGCTCAGATCTAACTATAGAGATGGGAAAACTCGCGGTGTTCACCGGGTTATGGCCCTTATATGAAATCGAAGATGGCAAATTCAAGTTAACGATCAGGATAGGAAAAAGGAAGCCCGTGACTGAATATCTTAAGCTTCAGGGGAGATTCAAGCACCTGAGAGAAAAAGAAATTTCATACATACAGGAACGTGCTGACAGAATAACTCAGGAATTAGGCTTAGGCCCAATCGCCTGAACCGCACTATCTCGTTTCCCATGAGAAATCGGTCAATTAATCTTCTAAATGGAAGAGGTCATGATTCCGCCGACCCTCTCTTTTTTGCATTAATTGTAAGTGTTTCGTGTTTTTTTGTTTTCTGAACTATTCTAAATCTCTTTTTTAAAAATATCTACGCGCGCATACCTGTGAAGGTAGGTAAACGCGCATGCCTGACACACACAATATCCTTAAATCGCAATTTGATTATGCTAATTGTAATGTCTGAGTTAGAGCTGGGACATGAAGCTTGAGAAGGTACACGATCAGTCTCGTAGTTGGGTCTGCTGTGTTATGTGTTATGGCTTGGCTAATCATGACGCTCGTTAAATATCCGGAGATCAAATACCTTCCCTTTCATGCGTTCAGCACGGTTTTCCGAATCGTAATTACGCTTGCGATTTCGGTTGTTTGGGGGGTTTCATTTGGGATATTGGCCGCCACAAACAGGGTGGCGTCGCTGGTCCTCACGCCTTTTATAGACATTTTACAGTCCATTCCGATACTTGGATACTTCCCGCTGGTCATAGGTTTTCTGTTCGCGTTAGGCCCCTTAGGCGTTGAACTTTCCGTCATACTCTTACTCTTTACCTCTATGGCGTGGGCCATCTTTTTCGGGGTATTGGGAGCTATACGAGGCATGCCAACAAACGTCGTCGAGTCGGCGCGAAGCTTTGGTTTGACTGGGTGGCGGTATATTAGGCATGTGGTGTTGCCTGCGATTGCCCCTGCTGTGGCTGCTGGAGCAAACCTTGCGTGGTGCGATGGCTGGTTCTTTATGATCGCCGCAGAATACATTCAATATCAAGGGAATATTGTCCCGCCGCCTTCCGGTGGGCTGGGCTACCTTCTTGCAAAGGCTGCGTACTATTATAAAGACATAATTCTTTCCTCAGTTTTGCTATTGTTCATTACCTTCATAGTCTTATTCTTCAACACTCTAACTTGGCACAGGCTCATGGAAAGAGCTAGCACCGGTACGTTTAAACCAATCCTTAAAATAGACCTTTCGGGGATTGGTAAGCTCGAAGTCGCGAAGATATCTCGTTGGCCACCTTTAGGAAGGATCCACTGGCCAAAATCTTTCTCCATCGCATCTCAAAGGTTACGAAAATATTCTCATATCGAAAGAATATTGACTATGGCTCTTGCTTTTTCAGCAATTCTCTTCATTTTCTATATCTACATGGTAATTGGTAAACCCCCCACACTTGGAATGATTCTTCAAGAATTCAACAAACCACCTGCAGGAGAACTTGGCAGTCTGCCAGTTTTGATAGCCCTAACTATCGGGCGCCTCGTGATAGCCTATGGGATCTCTCTGGTGGTTGCGATCGGCCTAGGAGTTCTGGCTTCGGAACACAAGAAAGCAGCAGCTGTTATCTATCCACTCTATGACATAGGACAGGGAGTGCCGATACTTGCCCTGTTTCCGGTCATCTTTCTCGGATTGAACCAACTCCTAAGCCCGAGAACGGCACTTGAGCTGACGTGTATCCTAATGCTGGTTCTCGACATGATCTGGTATATGTTCCTTAACATTCTAAGCGGGATCAAGAACATTCCGACCGAGATAAAGGAGGTGGGCCAACTCTTCGGGTTCAAAGGCCTAAAGAGGATAACACATATGGTTATCCCCGCTATACTGCCGTCCATAGTCACCGGAAGTATACTTTCTTGGGGAACTGGCTGGAATACCATAATATTCGCAGAATATATGCCGTCGACAGATCCGACGATTCCACCACTTTCAGTTCCAGGCATAGGTTCGCTACTAGATAAAGCAGGATACGAGTACGGGAATACTCTCTTACTCGTTTTTATCCTCGGCATAATCGCAACGATCGTTCTATCGATGGAGGGACTGGTTTGGCGCCCTCTGCTCAGGAAGTTTGAAAAATATCATGTAGAGGTGTAAATCTTGTCGGTGCTTGAAGTAGAAAATTTGTCTAAGACATTCATGGCGGAGAAAGCAAAAATTCTCGTCTTAGACAATATTAGTTTTTCCGTTGGAAACGACGAGTTTGTCTGCTTAGTCGGGCCTTCCGGATGCGGGAAGTCTACCCTCCTCAGAATAATGGCAGGTTTGGAAAAAGCCGACTCGGGTATGATACTTTTCCACGGACAACCCATCGTCCAGCCAACTCCTAAAATTACTATGATCTTTCAGCTTTTTGGCCTGCTTCCATGGAAAACTGCGTTGGAAAACGTTGAAGTACCACTGGAAGTGCTTGGTACCGAAAAGGAGATACGAATCCGCATAGCGCAAGAATATTTAAAAATGGTAGAACTGGAAAGCTTCGAAGACACTTACCCCCATGACCTTTCAGGCGGAATGAAGCAACGTGTGGGAATAGCCAGGGCACTGGCATTGAAACCAGAGGTCTTGCTGATGGACGAGCCATTCTCTTCACTGGATGAACTCACTGCCAAAACTCTGCGTGAGTTGGTTCTTGGCATTTGGAGAGATCCAGAATTGCCGACGAACACCTTTATAATGGTTAGTCATAATGTCGAGGAGGCCGCGTATATGGCAGACAGAGTGATAGTGATGTCGCCTCGACCAGGAGAAGTCATTGGAGAAGTGAAAATTGACATCCCAAGACCACGTACCAAATATTTGAGGGAACCCGTCTACTTCAAACTTGTAGATGAGATTCTAGAACTGCTTGAAAAAGGCAAGCAAGTGCGCGCAATGACTTTAGAATAAAAAAGCAAAAAGCCGCGACGGTTTTAGTCTTGTTCAATTTTGGGGATTCCACAGGGGTTGTCTGGTTTTACAGTCTAGTGAGCGTAGCTATTGTTAGTTTGATCTCTCTAATCGGCACATTGACCTTTTCGCTAAAAGAAGAAGATCTGAAGAGGATGCTCTTATACCTTGTAAGTTTCTCGGCTGGAGGACTATTCGGAGACGCCTTTATTCACCTGATTCCGGAAGCAATGGAGGATAGCAGTTTTAGAATACATGCATCCCTACTGATCATCTTTGGCATCTTTTTTTCCTTTGCCCTTGAGAGGTTTCTTCAGTGGAGACATTGCCATATACTGACCTCACATGAACATCCCCATCCATTCGCATACATGAACCTCCTTGGCGACACCGTTCACAATTTCATAGACGGTCTAGTCATCGGTGGAAGCTACTTGGTAAGTATACCATTAGGAGTAGCCTCCACGCTGGCTGTAGTTTTCCATGAGATTCCCCAAGAGATCGGAGATTTCGGGGTTCTCATATATGGAAGATTCCCAAAATCTAAGGCTCTTTTCTTCAATTTCTTAACTGCCTTAGCGGCAATACTCGGAGCTATCTTAGCCCTCAGCTTTGGCTTTCTCGTTAAAGGGTCTATTCCAATTCTGATACCTTTCGCTGCAGGGAACTTCATCTATATAGCAGGTTCAGATTTGATCCCTGAAATTCGTAGAGAACAACCTGAAACTCTAAAATCAGCTTTGCAGCTAACAGCCATTGCCCTCGGAATCCTCATCATGTTCTTGCTTGTCTTTCTTGAGTAATCGTGCGCGCGATATCATCCTCCGTACACGAACGGCAGAAAAATATCATGCGCACGCAAACAGGTCCGATCCGCCGTCCTTTTATTGACTACCCCTCATACTCTCTGATCACCTGGCATATCAAACGCACATTAGACTTCTCTCGATCGATCAGAATATTCTTGAAAATAAAAATATAAAGAACAAGATTTTCCATTTCGCACAGGCGAAAAATTAGAAACCACAACGTTTTAATAGACTTGTCTTCTAAGTCTTTTAGATATATGTGAGGGGTCAAAATGAGTTCTGAAAGAGGTAAAATAAACTATCGTGAGATGCTTCCAGCTATAATAGGCCTAGTTTTTGGAGTAGGCATACTCATCGTAGCGATCATAATATTCTATGGGGTTCAGATGGGTTTAATAGTCATATAGGACAAAGGAGAACTTCCCCTAAGCCTCTCATATCATTAATTAACACCTTAGGTTAAGTTCTATTCGCTATCCGCTGAAAACCTTAAATCGATTCGTTTCAGAGTTCGATTTGAGCGAAACTTTTGACTCATTATAAGTTGGATTCCAGCTATGTTTAGGAGGGAGATGAAAGAATGACAAAACATGCTATAATCATTGTCGATATGCTTAACTATTTTGTGATAGGAGCATTAAAGGCTGAGCGAGCTACCAAAATCGTTCCAAACATTCAGAGGCTCTTGACTTTCGCCAGGGAAGATCAGATTCCGGTAATCTACGCGAATGACTCTCATCTGCCAAATATTGATAAGGAGTTTCAACTTTGGGGCCAACACGCGGTTAAAGGCACCCCGGGAGCAGCTGTCATCGAAGAACTGAAACAAAAGGAGGGAGATTACACCGTAGAAAAGAGGCGCTATAGTGGTTTTTTCGAAACAGAGTTAGACCTCCTTTTAAGGGAACTAGGTGTAGACTCTCTCATTTTTGCAGGTATAGCCACAAACATCTGCGTACAGCACACGATGGCCGACGCCTACTTCAGAGGGTACAAAATCATTTTGCCAGAGGACTGCGTAGAGGCTTTCAGTGACGAAGAACAGAGGTACGGCTTGGACTACGCCAAAAGGGTGTACGGTGCAAGGGTTGCCTTCCTCAAAGACCTGATTGAAGATTTAAGGGAGTGAAAGCGTTGCACCGTTTCTACGTTGCCTCTAATGAGGATGTCCAGAGGGGGGAGACCACAAACATCTACCTCGCTAGAACGGGGGAAAATCCTGAAGGAAAAGGGGTTGGAGCAAGTGAGGGCGGTTGCCGATGTCACTACCCCAAAGCTTCCGATGAACTGGCCTTGGGGAACACTTTGTGGAGTAGAGATCATAAGCTATGTTTTGAAGCAACTTGAGAAAGTGACTATGGGAATATGAAAAGTTGGGGCGCGCTCCGGACTTATTGAGCCACTTTGTAAATGACGTCTTTCTCTCTTACCTTTTCCTCCACCTTCAGTCCTACGCTCTGGCCAGCTGCTGCCTCATTCACATCTTCGTGCTCTATCTGCATTGATTTCACGGTTTGCTCAAAATCTGTCGTTGCTCCCCTTATTAGGATGCGGTCTCCCACTGAGAGAGGGGCTTGTAGATCGACTACAGCGACCCCGATTTTTTTGTAGTAATGAGCCACTTTCCCCACTTCTTCTATTTTTCTTTCCTCCATCTGTATCACACGACAACAATTAATATTGTTCAGTAATTTAATATTTCTTACGCATCTGTCAAAAAAGTATATTGGTTAGCGAGTAAAAGTCACAGTAAAGTGTCGGTCTCAAAAGAGGGGACTAAAATTGAATGGTGATAGGTTCATTAGATGTCGGATACCTAGGGGTACGGAAGACTATCTGCCTAAAGAAACGGCGAAATGGCGCTTGGTCGAAGAAACCTTTAGAAAGACTTTTGAGAAGTGGGGTTACAGAGAGGTTCGCACACCCACCTTCGAGTTTTTGGATACTCTTTCAACTGGGATCGGGAAGGAGTTGGAGGGCTCGATGTTCAGATTCAAGGATAAGAAAGGACGTTGGCTTGCCCTCAGAGCTGAGATGACTACCCCAATAGCACGGGTCGCGGGAACTAAGCTCATCCCAAGCCCAAAGCCAGTGCGCTTGTATTACATCGCAAACATGTTTCGATACGACGAGCCTCAGGCCGGTCGAAAGAGGGAGTTTTGGCACGCCGGGATCGAATTAATAGGAAGCGGGTCTGCTGGGGGAGATGCTGAAGTGATAGCCTTGATGATGCAATCTTTGAAGGATATTGGACTGAAAAATGTAACAGTGAGGATTGGGAATGTTGGTGTATTCAAGGAAGCCGTTAGACGAGCAAACTTGAGCCGCGGTTTAACTGACAAGATACGAGTCTGCATTGACAAGGGTGATCGGGAAGACCTATCTGAGTCGTTAGACGATCCGGCTGTGGACAGCAAAACCAGGGAAATTCTACTCCTGTTGCCGGAGCTTAAAGGAGATGTAAGAGTGATGGATAAGCTTACTGAGGTGGCTCATAGCAAGGAAATAGATAGGTGTGTCAAAGGCCTTACAGATGTTGTGGAAAGGCTAGAATACTACGATTTTGCCAAGAAAGATTTAGTTGTTGATCTAGGCATAATTCGTGGCTTGGAGTACTATACTGATACGGTTTTTGAAGGGTACGTTCCTGAACTTGGGATGGCCGTGGGTGCTGGAGGCAGATACGATAAATTAGTGCAAGAATTCGGGGGCAGTGCAGTTCCAGCTACGGGGTTTGCCATTGGAATGGACAGATGCATAGATTCCCTAAAGAAGCAACACCATCCGTTTCCAGCAAGACCTCCATCAGAGATCATTGTCTTAGCTGCAACAGACAGACTGAAGAGGAATGAGATTAGAATTGCAAGCCTGCTAAGAGGCGCAGGAATACCAACGGAGACAAATGTCTCGGATTGGGATCTTTCAAGAGGGTTATCCTACGCTAGCCGAGTGGGAATCCCCCACGCTGTTATTCTTGGTGAAAGCGAGTTTAAAAGATCATCGGTTATTGTTCGAGATATGAAGTTGGGCGAACAGGTGGAGGTCAAGATCAGTGAGTTGGAACCCTTCTTCAAGAATTATAGCACGCACGCATTGGAGAAACGAGTATAAGAGGGCCTCCCCTTTTAGCTACCTGACCGCGTTTTTTCATACATTTTTTCTAGAGTCCATCTTGTTTTGGATTTCACTTCTCGAAGTCTCTCATCATTCCCATAATTTTTGATTAAAATTTCTTTGACAACATCTCCATCGCAAATGATGTCGTAAGAGAAGGTCTTGTCTGGGTCCATCTCTCCTCTTTTGACGGCTTCCACATCCTGTGACTTCATGGATGTCAGCACGCGGTTGACCAGATAAGACTGAAGGGGAGGGGTGTTAACATCGAACGAGAGATCCTCCACAATCACTATCCTTGCGACGTTGTCGCCAACGTACATGTCGGCTAATTTGACTCCAGCCTTGCTCTTTAAAGGAATGGTTTGTTTGTACTTCAAAGCCGGGGCAACTTCGGCCCTACGGAAACTTTTTGCACTAACAGCGTCATCGACGACCTCAAGAAAGGTTCTTAGTTCACTAATTTCTTCTTCCAGTCCGTGAACGCGCTTCTCTAGATAACTCTTTAGCGCTACGAGCTTCTTTAAGTTCTCCTCCTCGTTTTTATCTGACATTTGGCGCATAACCTTCTATAGTTAGGCTTGCTTCACATTTTCTTAAGCTGAGATCGATACATCTCTATTATTTCATCGGTTGTTGTTGCGTTTTCAGGGGCTTTATCTTTACGCCATCGTCCAGTAAATCTAGGAAACCTGATGGCTATTCCCCCGTCTTTTTTAATGACGTTTAGTCCACATGTGTGAGATGGACTTAGGGTTAGTTCGGCACCCAGCACTTCTAATACAACATTCGGGACAAACCAGTAATCGGCTTTGATTTTTGAATCTGCCCTTGGGTGTCGATGACTTAATTTGTGCGGCTCGAATACTCTTGGAAGCTGGGATAACGTGTCATCGTCGAATCCAGTTCCAAGCTTGCAAACAGTTTTGAACTCGTCTGACTTTGGGTCGTAGGCAGCCATTAGCAAAGCACCATATGTTCCTGCACGTCTTCCACGACCTGCGAAGGCACCAACTGAGACTAGGTCAACGGTGTCGGCCATCTCACTTTTATATTCTCTTTTATACTTGATCCATAAGAAACCTCTCGATCCAGCTTGATAGATCGAGTTTTCTCCCAACGCTTTAATCACTAGTCCTTCGCATCCGCTTTCGATGGCCTTGTCCATATATTTTTCTAGTTGATCTGGATCATCAGTGATGAACTGTTCAGCCAATTTTACATGCTCCGTTTCTTTGAATACTCTCTCCAATTCTTTTCGTCTCTTCGGGTAAGGCCAGTCAATGAGGTTTTGCCCGTCTTCATACAGTATGTCGAAAAGAAATATGTTGGTTGGAATCTCTTCAATCATTTCTTTAATTCTATATTTTCGCCCCCGCCTCTGGCTTATTGTTTGGAATGCCCGCATTTCTCCAGTGTTCGGATCGACCGCAACACACTCCCCTTCCACCACGACCTCCTTGGCACTTATGCTCTTTCTTAAAGCCTCTGTGACGTCTGGAAACTGATCTGTCAGGTTCTCAAGTCTTCTTGAGAAAAGATATGTTCCTTCATGAGAAGTGTGGGCTTGTATTCTTAGTCCGTCGTATTTGTACTCAGCGGAGCCAGCGCCCCCTATTTTTTCTAAGATTTCTTTGGGTGATTTTAGTCGTTCCGCCAGCATAGCTCTGACAGGGCGACCTATAGTTATCTTTATTCTTTTTATTCCGTCTATCCCCTCATTCATGAGGGTTTTAGCGACGAACCCTAGGTCAGAAGACAGATTGTAGGCTCGTTCAATCTCACTTCTTCTTTTCTTATTGCCAAAGTAAGCCATCGTTAAGGCATCAAGAAAGGTCATGTCGCCTACTCCGAGCCTTAGACGACCTGTAACTGTTCTGACAATATATCTAGCTTCCTTCGGAGTAGCCTTCCTCAAAATCTTCGCCACAAGGTCAACCTTTGCCTCTACAGACCCCTTGCCAGAAGTATGGGCAACTTTGTTTAGCGTATCATAAACTTCCTCTGCGGTCAAAGGCTCCTTGGAGGCAGGCATTTTCTCTAAGAGTTGTTCTGCAGTTAGACCTAGGTCTCCTATCCTCCTAAATTTTTTAACGATTTCGCTCCCCTTCGTCTTTGTGGCTTTGGTTACGGAGTTGATTGCCATTTTTTCAGCCATACCGATCTCAATACCGAAAAAGTCAGGGTATAACTTTCCTTGGGTGAGGTAAGCCATCTTATCGATAAAGCTTTTTGGGGTTTTCTTTATGAGATTAACGAGATGGTCTGTCATCTCGAGTCTCTTTGTCGTTGCTTCGATCTTCTCGTAGGCGTCTGTAACGGTGGAGTACTCCAAATGAGAGTCCTCAGTATAAAGCAATTATAAAAGGCTGGATTTAAGATTATAATCCTTGAAGCGAGCAGGTCGGTCCCGTAACTTTTAACGAGTAGAGATGGTAAAGAGTATGCCATTGAAGGTTTTCAACACGCTGAACCAAAGAATCGAAGTGTTTAAGCCTTTACGCGATAATGCGGTGGGGATATACGTTTGTGGTCCAACGGTGTACGATTATTCTCATGTAGGTCATGCCAGAACTTACATCGCCTTTGACATCATTGTTAGACATCTCAGATACAAGGGGTTTGAGGTTAAGTATGTTGTAAACATCACCAACATAGATGATAAGATTATCAATAGAGCAAAAGAGCTGAAAAAAGACCCGCTGAAGCTGGCCGAAAAATTTGAGGAAGCATTTTTTGACGATATTAGAGCATTAAGAATCAAGCAGGCTGATGTATATCCTAAAGTGACAGATCACATTCCTGAGATCATTGAGATGATTCAGACTCTGATTGAAAAAGGATTTGCCTACGTAGTAAATGGTGACGTATATTTTAGTGTGAAGAAAGTGACGGATTATGGCAAGCTTTCGCATCAGTCCTTGGAGGAGGTCAAAGCAGGTGCGAGGTCAGATTCAAGTGAGAAAAAGGTGTTTCCAGTTGATTTTGCTTTGTGGAAATCCTCAAAGCCAGAGGAGCCCGGCTGGGATAGCCCATGGGGGAAAGGGAGACCCGGCTGGCATATAGAATGCTCTGTCATGTCAATGAAGTATTTGGGCCCACAATTTGACATTCACGGAGGAGCACAAGACCTGATTTTCCCTCACCACGAAAACGAAATATTACAAAGTGAGGCCGCGTCTGGGAAAAAACCATTCGTCAAATACTGGTTACATACAGGTTTCCTTAATGTGGGTGGAAAGAAGATGTCAAAGTCTTTGGGAAACATCATTCCAATTGGAGAACTATTAGAGAAGTATAGTGCAGAAGAGTTTAGGTTATTTGTGCTTTCGGCCCATTACAGAAGCCCAATAAACTTCACTTATGAGAGCTTAAACCAAGCTAGGAAAAACCTAGAAAAACTCTACAACCTAATTCATAAAATTAACGCTTTAGTCAAAGAGCAGAAGAAGGAGAAAACTGACATAGAGGAAGACAGGTTCTATAAAGAATTGGAAGATCAAAAACAGAAATTTCTTGAGGCCATGGATGAGGACTTCAATACGCCTCTAGCGTTGAAGCATCTTTTCGCCATAATGAGGAAAGCAAATACATATTTCGGAGGCATGGTCGAGGTAAGCAAAGAACTTCTGAACAGAGTTTTGGGGCTTTTTTCTGAACTTGGCGGTATACTTGGAATACTTGAGCGGGTCAGAGAAGCACCTGAGGAATTACCTGAAGAATTGGCTAAATTGATTGGTGAAAGAGAGGAGGCTAGAAAAAGTAAGGACTGGGAAACAGCTGACAGAATAAGGCTTCATTTGAGGGAGTTAGGAATCATTTTAGAAGATGCGCCAGAAGGAGTAAGATGGAGGAGAAAACACCGGGGTAATTAAAGATCAGAGAGTGGAAATCACTTATGCGGTTCTAGGTGTTGTAGCTCATTCAGGAGGACATGGAAAAGAACCTAAACCTTTTCTATGAAGTTGCTTGAATGCCATTATTAAGATTATCACGACTGCAAGGTCGATAGCAATCCATAACTGCACGTTTTCCCATGACATCTCTGGAGCTGAGGGTGACGGACATAGTGTCAACTCTTCTTCGTCATATATGTAGATCGGACTATTCACTACGATTTCCCTTACTGCTCGCCCGTCTCCGACCCAGTCACTTTTTGTGATATTCATCATTAGCGCTGTATAGAGACCATACACAGCTGCCGATTCTATCCCACCCAACAGATCTGATGGAGTCCAGCCCCAAGTCATATCAAAAGGGAGCCAGCCCCAAGGTGGAATGTAAACCATCGCCCAGGCATGAAACCCGATTAGTCTAAAGTGAGTTATGAGATGACCGTTCCAATAGGTCTCATTTTCAGGAAACGTTAAATGCTGAAGACAACCGACCTGGAGAAAAGATGGAATTCCAAGAACTCGGCACATAGTTATTAGCAAGTTGGCTTGGTCATCACAGTCGCCTTCGCGTGAATCAAAAGTTTCAGTGGGATAGAGCGCTGTCTCGTGATTCATATACGGGTATGTTATATTATTCCCAATCCAATCAGCTAGAGCGCAGACAATCTTTAGAACATTTGTGGTGTTTTCAACGGATCGCCAAATTTGAAACGATAGATTTCTTAAAGTCTCGTTGTCGCCCTGCCATGTACCGCAAGTCACGCAGAACTCCTGTCTCAACTCAAAGGGTATGTCGTATAGTTCTCCAGACATGCTAAAGTTGATGTCTGGTGCTTCGCGCGCTTTTTTGAATATTTTGATTTCAACACGAATTGTAATGTTCCCTCTTGGAGGAACAGGAGGGGTATCCAATATTACTATTGGGTTTCCGTCGATGTCGACTGATCGTTCAAATGGCCAGTTGCAATCCAGCAAGTGTGCAGATTGCCAGCTGTTATTTTGAAAAATGCTATAGGAACGGTCGTATTCTGAGAGGGCCCATGGTTTGTCTCCATGATTCATGAAAACCACTCTTGACTTGTATAAAAAACATATTTCTTTTGCTTCTTCCTTGTACTCCGCCCTCTGCGTGCTAGGTGTGACGAAACAGTATAAGAGAATAATGGAAGCCACAGCTATTGTTTCGAGAGCCTTTCTAGTCATTATGCATCTACATCGCACGCGCCTTGAATCCAAAGGTTCTTAACAAGACTTCAGGGCGTCATTCACAAAAAAGGGAGAGTCAAAGTCTATCTAGATAGAGCATAGGAGACCGAGTTGAATATCGCCAAGAAAGCCGTTGTTATCAGTATGAACCACTGTATGTTCTTCATGAATTCCGGAAGTAGGTATAGGTATATCAGTAGCGAAAGTTCGAGGGATGCAGGATTTCTATAACTAAACAGCGTAGGAATTTCATTGGGGTAGTTGAAAGCGACCAATATTGTGATAATTGACCAAACGGTGAGCAAGCGTCTTATATAGGTTACGTACAAATGGCTTATGCCGAAATACCAAAGCCCGAATGCAAATCCCAGATAAGATAGACCGTATATTAGAGCAGCGCCTCTTTTTACGGTTTTTCTTTCAAACAGAATTGAATAGAATGTCTGAGGTATAAAGGAAACGGCTATTAAAGTCCAAGCCCACTCAACAAATTCTGGCATCGTTACATCACACTTTTGTCTCTTACGTTTCCTATTTGGTTATACTTAAGACTCTTAACTGCTTAAATCTCTTTTTGTCATCCGATTTGGCTGAAGTCCTGTGAAAAGCTTCTATTTTGAGCTGACACATAACAGAAAAAGTATGAAATTCAAACAATTATCGCGCGCAGTTCCTTAGACTGAGTTCGTCGTTGTTTGTTTATTGAAGTAATTAGAAAATGTATAGAACCAAGATGCCCACGAATGCCCCGAACAATGTGGCTAACAGATTCACCATGTTGTTATCTATGGCTCTGTTTCCTCCTAGATAAATTGAGAGGTGGTTACAGTGATATCGCTTTTCAGTGTTTTTCCCGCAGATAGAACATTTATACTTGGCCTGAACGGTGGCTCCTATAAGGCTGTCCGAGGTGCAGCCGAGAAAGCCAGAAATCAAAGTAATTACAAGGATTGTTAGCAAACTCCAAGTTTGAGTGCTGGTCCATGCAACGAGTCCGATTAGCCCAGCACCTAAGACAGTAGCGACTTCCCCCAAGGGGGATACCCCGCCCGAAGTGCCAGGTGGGACACTTTTCTTTAGGTCCGTTATCAATCTAGGCTTTCCTGAGTAAAGAAGGCCAATTTCGGTAGCTAGAGTATCTGCTGTCGCTGTGGTGACAGCACCTAGAAATCCGGCAAAAAAGCATTCTAGTGGGATAAGACCTTCAGCAAAAGCAAAAAACGCCGCCACCCCACCGTTGGCTACGATGTTTTGCCAAGCTCTTGCCCCACCTTTTTCTTCAGCTACTCCCTTTCTTCTTTTTTGTTTATACTTATATTTCGTAAAGAACCCTGCCACCAGGTGAAAAGTAAGGATAATAATGAACCACCTCCAGTCGCCAAAAATGTAAATGGACCAGCCAACCAGTAGGCCGGCCAAGAATCCGGAAAAATCCACTATCTTCATTTTAAGAGAAAAGATTCCAAAAAGGACTACGAGCAGAATCCCAGCTGAAAGCTGAAAGGGATTTTCAATCATCTAAAGGCTCCTCTTCTAATTTCTAATTTCCTTTGATGCACAAAAACTTAAGTTTTTCAAAGGAATCTTGGGCTGTCTACTAATTCATGTCCTTGACGTTATTGATCGATGAAGGTCGCCCAGCGAACGAACGAGTTTGTCGACCGACTCCATCTTTGAGAGAACAAGCGGGATCTGTTCAGCTTCGGCTAACTGAGTAGCAAGCTTATCAACTCTTTCTGGTCTATGGATGACAATCATTCTGGGCTTCAGAGGATGAACTCTGACGGCCACCATGGGTGAACGTCCGTATGTGACGCCGGTGAAGATGAGTGCCCTTTCAGTTGTTGAGCCAAAAACTTGATAGAACTCTGTTCCGGTAAGGGTTTGAATCGCCTTAATACTATCTATAATAGTATATCCGTAGATATCTCTGTTTAATAACTCACTACAGGCTATCGGAACCCCATCTACAGCTTCGCATATTCTTTCTGCTTTCACTGGGACTAGGAACTCTCTAATGTCGATTATGGCGTCGGAGACAGTTGCTGTTAGACGGGACAGCTGACGGAGTAGATGTCCCCCCTCCTCCTCGTCTATCGAAATCAGGGCTTTAACAAATTTTTTGACGAAAATTGTTCCTGGAGACCTTCTACGGCCACTTTCGTAGTCGCTAATTACGGATGGAGAAACTTTCAACTTATCTGCGATGTGAATCTGAGCGATGTCAAAGGTTTCACGCCACTTCCTCATAGTGAATCCGGGGTCGTTTGAAAGAATGATCTCTCCAGCGATTCTCCTGGCGAGAACATCTTTTACTGATTGCGAAATGGGCATTTGATCATAACCTATATGAATTACGAGGATGTGCTTTTTTTTGGGTTTTTGCCATCCATGCGCGAATTGTAGTTAAATGCTTTTTCTGTAGTTATGAAGTGTGTTTTTCCATAAGCTTTAAATCCATATTTTATGATCATAAAATAAGTGTGAACGAAGATGGGTGAAATCAGAGTCGCTGTAGTTGGCGTCGGAAACTGTGCTTCTGCACTAATCCAAGGGATCTATTACTACAGGAACGCCTCAGAAGAAGAACTAGTACCTGGCTTACTACATACTAACTTTGGTGGATACAAAGTTGGGGATATAAAATTTGTCGCCGCTTTTGACATAGATGCTAGAAAGGTAGGTAAAGATCTGGGGGAAGCCATTTATAGTGAGCCAAACAATACCCGTGGGTTCTGTAAAGTTCCAAGGATCGGCGTCAAAGTTATGAGGGGAGAAGTCCTAGACGGTATCGGGAAGTTTGTAAAACCGGTTCTCAAAGTAGATCCAAACGATGATCCAGTTAACGTTGCGGATATTCTGCGCGAAACCGAAGCTGATATGGTGTTAAACTATTTACCTGTAGGGAGCGACGAGGCTAGCAAATGGTATGCAAAACAGGCTCTTGAAGCGGGGTGCGCGTTCGTTAATTGCATGCCTTCCTTCATAGCGTCTACTCCACAATGGCAAAAGGAATTTGAGAAGGCAAGATTACCAACCGCCGGGGACGATGTCATGGGCCAAATTGGGGCGACGGTGCTCCACAAAACGATCGCTAAACTCTTGGTAGACAGAGGGGTACTTATCGAGGAGAGTTATCAGCTGAATGTTGGCGGTGACACCGATTTTCTTAACATGCTCGAACAGGATAGATTGAAGTCAAAGAGGATAAGTAAAACGAGTGCGGTGCAAGCTCTAGTTCCATATGAGATTCCATTGAGAATAGGTCCAAGCGACTACGTTAGCTTTCTTGAAAACAAGAAGATTTGTCATATTTGGCTTAAAGGACGGTACTTTGGAGATACACCTGTAAAAATCGATGTGAAACTGGATGTGATTGACTCACCAAACAGCGCAGGAATAGTTATCGATGCTATTAGGGCCACAAAAATAGGACTGGACCGCAAGATAGCTGGCCCATTAGTCAGCATCTCCGCTTATGCCTTTAAGCACCCACCGGTTCAAGCCCCGTATGAAATCGCCAAAAAATGGGTTGAAGAGTTTATAGAAGGCAAGAGAGAAAGGTAGACACTAATCTCTCGATAAGTTCACTTTGGCCTAAATAGCATATTGTGTGCTGCGTTTCAGGGGCTTAGCGATTTCGCATCTCTCCAAAGGTACTCAAAATACTCCTTCGCCAGTTTTGTAAGCCCTAGATGATCTGACCATATGGCCAAGGCTTCTCCGCCATTCCCTCCCAAAAACAGCATAACCTCTTTACCATCAGAGATTATGCCTCCTCCAAACATCTGGTCCCTCAATCTTATCTCAGCCAGCTCACTGATCTTTTTAAGTATGTCTTCATTGACTTCTTTTGTTACCATCAACTTTGCGGCGACACTTGTGCTTTTCATACGTATCAAGTCTGGAGTAAGCGTGTTGATTAGCGTCTTCTCCAAGAAAGGCAAAGCCAACATAAGCTCTCTTCGAGATCTGCTCAAAGTCTCACTGGCTTTAGAAACTATATTAAGACTCCCTCTTACTATCCATATATCAGGTCTCTCCTGTATACCGCGCTTCTCGTATATCGGTTTGAGTTCCGTTAGAACCCGACTTTTGAGATTTCTTAAACTATTCTCTACCCGTAGTCTTGTTGCCTCTACCGCTTCAGATGGAGATTTCGGGTAGTACATCTTTGGCCTACTCCTTTCAACCTCTATCCATCCTTTTCTTTCAAGAACCTGCAGAATCTCATAAATTTTTGAATATGGCAAATCACCTTTTTTGCTAACTTGGCTAGCTGTTAATGGTCCTGAACTGAGCAGCATAAGATACGCTCTTATTTCATAGTCCGTTAGGCCGATCTCTCTTAGGGCTTTTCTTGCTTTTTCAGTAATCGACGTATCGGTCGCCAACTAATCCTACATCCCTGAACAACCTGAGTTAAATGACAGACTTAAGATTGTTAGGATCATACATTTTTGTCTAAAATAATACTTTCAACGCCCTTAAAGCGTAACCCCACTTTCACCAGATTAGTAGTCTGGAAAAGTTATTAAATAGGCTCTTTTAACCCCCTTTTAAATCACTTTAGGTTGTGGCGAGTTCTTTGCGTCTCATAAAGAAGACAAAGAGTTTGTGTCCAAGGTGCCTTAGAGTTCTAAGTGCAACAATTTTTGAGCAAGGCGGGAGAGTTTTAATTGGAAAGGAGTGTCCTGAGCACGGAGAATTTGAAGATGTCTACTGGTCCAGCTACGATGAGTTCGTAAGAGCGCAGAAATACAGGACTATCGGCGACGGAATAGAAAATCCGATGACAAAAAGTGTGAATGGGCACCCATTTGACTGTGGCATATGTCCAAAGCATAAATCACATACGGCTTTGGCTATAATAGATGTGTCTAACAGGTGTAACCTCAGATGCCCTATATGCTTTGCAAACGCTGCAACGGCTGGTTACGTTTATGAGCCGACGAAAGAGCAGGTTCGTGGTATGCTGGAGAATCTGAGGAACGTCAAACCTGTTCCTGCGACGGCCTTACAGTATAGTGGAGGAGAACCTACCCTCCGTGAGGACTTGCCCGAACTCGTTGAAATGGCGAAGGAACTTGGCTTCGATCACGTCGAAGTCGACTCGAATGGCATTAATTTGGCTGAAAGTGCAGATTACTGCAGAAAGCTTAAAGACGCTGGCGTAAGTACGATTTACCTCGCCTTTGATGGGGTTAAAGCGGGTCCATACATCGTTGCAAGAGGTCGTGATCTTCTCAAAACAAAAATTGATGCTATAGAGAATTGTCGTAAAGCAGGCTTTCAAAGCATTGTTCTAGTTCCTACGGTTGTTAGGGGAGTCAATGATGACCAACTTGGTGATATTATAAAGTTTGCTGCCAAAAACTTTGATATTGTCCGTGGAATCAACTTTCAACCTGTTTCGATAACTGGCAGGATAAACTATGAAGAAAGAAAGAGGATGCGCATAACTATTCCAGAATGCATTAAGCTTGTTGAAGAGCAAACTGATGGACAGATAAAGGCGTCCGACTTCTACCCTGTTCCAGTTGTGGTTCCTATCTCTCGTGCTGTTGGTGCATTAAAGGGAAAAAGGTATGTTGAGTTCACATGCCATGAGCACTGCGGAATGGCAACGTTCGTTTTCGTTGAAAAAGGGGAACTCGTCCCAATAACTCACTACGTTGACGTAGACAGGTTCATAGAGATAATGAATGAAGTCTATGAAGAGGCCAAGGAAGGGTCAAAGACAAAGGCAAAACTTGAAATGCTTAATGCTGTCCGGTACACAAAGTTCGGTTTACTTAGCCAGCTTGTTGGGTCTGTTCTTAAGGAGGGAACATACAAGGCGCTTGGAAAGCTTATGAGAAAAATGATTATGATAGGCATGATGCACTTTATGGACCCCTACAACTTTGACTTAGAGAGGGTGGAAAGATGCTGCATACACTACGCTGTGCCGGACGGGAGATTGATACCGTTCTGTACGATGAATACGATACATAGACAGTCTTTTGAAAAAAAGTTTAGCGTGCCTATTCAAGAATGGCAGAAAATACGTGCTAGGGCTAAAGCCTTGCCACATGGATGATGCCCTCCTCGCTCAAAATGTTTTTATTTCCGAATGAAGCACTAATCAAAAGGGTGAATCGAAATGGGTGGAGCAAAAAAGCAGTCTCTTTCACAGGCTGAAAAGCAACAGGAGTTAAGAGCCCAAAAACAGAAGGGTAAAGCGGCCAAGAAGACTCAAACCAAGGCGTATGAAAAAAAGATGGGGGGCATTAGCGTTTCAAATATATCGAATGAGAAGCTCATTAATGAGCTCAAGGAAGCCAAGGCTATCACACCATACACGCTAGCCTCAAAGTACAGCCTCAGGATGAGTGTCGCTAAAAGAGTTCTTGGAGAACTCGCGGAGCAGGGGATATTGCAACCGATATCAGGTAACAGTCGCTTAAGGGTGTACAAAGTTGCAAAGGGCTAGGCACTAGTATTTTTCCATCTTAACCTTAATGCCACTCTTCACTTTTCTGAACAACTCTAGGTTTTTGCTTATTTTCCCGATCACGTTAACGGGGCTATACGGCTGAGAATCTCCAAAAAAGATACAGATCGAGCTTCCAAGAGGCCAATACGCCATCATACCTCTCTCGACAGATTTTTTCGCCTTTTCTGTCCCCGTCTTAACAGGAACCTCAAAGTAGACCTCCTCCTTCCAGACATTGGCTCTGCCTTCTACAGGAAGCTTTCTTAGTATCGCCTCAACAGTCCTGGGCGCCAGAAAAAGAGTAAGCTCTCCCTCGGCTTCGCCCAGCCCATCAAGGATAATTTTGATAGGTATTCTTGAAGCGTTTTTCTCAGCCATCTGGATCTCCAGGATTTTTGTGATTCTAGTTTACTTTGAACCAGCTTTTTACTATCACAAAATCAGTCAATCGCCAAAGAGGTCACTACTTTTTTGACGGCACTTGCTATGTGGTCAAGTTCAACCTCTTGAATCGCTGGATGAACGGGTAGTGAAATGACTTGTTGAGCAGCCTCCTCTGTCTCAGGCAGGTTGACCTTCCCAAGAAGTTCATGGTAATATGACATCTTATGAATCGGGATTGGGTAATAGACTGCGGCTCCCACATGTTCTTCATGAAGTTTTTTGACCATTTTGTTTCTGATTTTAGAATTCGCATCCTTTAGGCGGATAGTGAACAAATACCAACTGTGTTTACACTCATCATGTTCTATGGGCATCTGAAGACTTTCAACAGAGAGCAGTTCCTTCACCAAGAATATTGCGTTCTTTCTTCTTGCCTCTAGAAATTTTGGGAGTTTTCCCAATTGAACTATACCGATAGCCGCTTCTATTTCGGGAAGTCTATAGTTGTGACCAATCATCACAGTTTCATAGGGCTTCTTCTCACCATGCGATCTGATTAAACGTACTTTCTCCGTCAACTCTTCGCTGTTAGTGGTGATCATCCCTCCCTCGCCCGTCGTCATGTTTTTAGTGGCATAAAAGCTAAAACATGCGAGGTCTCCCAATACTCCTGCTTTCTTACCCTTGTACTCGGCCCCATGAGCCTGAGCCGCATCTTCTATTACGACTATTCCATGTTCACGGGCACACTCAATAAGAGGGTTCATGTCACACGGGTGGCCATATAAGTGAACTGGAATCATCGCCTTCGTCCTCCTGTTAATAGCATTTTTGACCTCCTCAGGGTTCATACAGTATGTTTTCGGATCGATATCAACAAAGACAGGTCTAGCTCCTGCCAGAACTACGACTTCAGCGGTAGCGACAAAGGTAAAGCTTGGCACAATCACCTCGTCCTTTGGCCCCACCCCTGCCGCTATTAAGGCAGCGTGTAACGCGGATGTACCATTGTTAAATGAGATAGCATACTTTGATCCTACATAATTGGCAAAAGCCTTTTCAAATTTTGAAGCGAATGGACCACATCCGCTTTTCTCAGTTAAAATTCCACTTCTTAAAACCTTTATGACTGCCTGTATCTCTTCTTCACCGATCATCGGCCTATTTATGGGAATCATTTCCGAAAATGGCAAAGCGATCTTCTCCTAAAATTCTTTTAGCCCTTTAACTTAAAGCATTTTAAGGATAAGCTTTAAATATAGTGATTTGATGTTAAGATACACCCGAGTCTTGGCTACAATTCATCAATAAGAAAACTTTTAATGTTTTAGATCTTCACCAACGTTTAAGAGGAAAGTTTATTGTCTGCGCAACCACATAAGTCGACAAACGAGATTAGTATAATGATTCTTAAGATCGATGAGATGATGATTACCTCCAATGTAGGGGAAGATAGCCACTGGCCCCAAAGGGGGTCTTAATGTGCCGAAAGGAGTGGCTAAAGGCACCAAACCAAAAGTTGGCAAGGTGAAAGAAAGAATTCTAATAGGACCCCCGAAGCTTACGAGGTTTGAGAAAGCAAGAATTGTCGGAGCAAGAGCCCTACAGCTTTCCACGGGGGCGCCACTACTTATAAAACCGCCCAAGGGTGTGACCGATCCAGTAGACCTAGCTGTAGTGGAGCTGAAAAAAGGTATTCTACCAATTACGATAAGAAGAACATTGCCTGATGGAACCTATCAGGATATCCCCCTTCAATGGCTTTTTGTTGAGTAGCTCGCATGTGCACCGCGGGGGCTTCAGAGGACTGGTTTATGAGGGAAAAAATAGACGATTGGTTGCTAGCTACCACGATAATGTTTATCCTTTCTTTTACGACCTTCATAACTCAGAGGTTCGTCCTTAAGGTTCTAGATCCTATGTTCGAAACCTGTGTTTTTTACATACCGACAACAGTGCTTTCTTTAATCTACGTAAAGTTGCGTCTAGAAAAGAAGACTACTCGATGACTTCGATAGCTCCCTGTGGGCACTGGTCCACACAAGCCATGCAAAGCAAACATTCGTCAGGAGCAACAACTACAGAAATTGTTTTTCCACCAACCTCTTTGAGTTCAAAGACAGCTACCGGACAAACGTCCACGCAAGTGCCATTGCCATCACACTTTTCTGCGTCAACCTTAACTGTAACCATTTTTCCATCATCCTAGTTGACTACTCTATTTCTATGACCGCAATTTAAGTTTTATCATTTACTTCCCAGCATGCGGATCTGGAGGATTCTCTCCCTCTGCCCATTTTGCGTATCTATCGATAGACTTTTAATGTTAAGCTACGCTTCTTAGTTTGTCGATTTGAATGGTCAGTGATGTCTTACCGATCATGTTGATTCAATGTGGTGTTTTTCTGTCTCATCTAAGAATTTGTATCGAAGGGGTTTTGGAGGTTGAATGCTTCGAAGTTTGAGCTAAGCGGATACCTTGAGGCCTCGTCAGAGTTGTCGCTATTGAAGAGAGATATTGAGGGGCTAATTGAGGAAGCTAACAAAAGCGTCCTACAGAGGGGAGTCCCAGCAGGAGCCTTTGGAGCCAGAGTAGTCAAGTGGCATCTAAGGGGCAGAGTTCTGAGTGTAAGAATTGAAGGGACCAGGTTTGTCACCGCGCATGACGCTGTTAAGCGGCTAAAGAATTTTCTCACAGATAGGCTGGAGGAAAAGAAAGTAGGTCTAAGGAAAATCTTCATAGATCGGTATGTGATGGAAGTAGACGCAGCCAGAGAACGCGTCGGAATTGTCAAAGAGTATGAGCATGTCAAGAACGTTGAGATCTTGGATGGAAGGGCCAAAATTACACTGGAGAGCATTGATGAGGCGACCTTAGACAGAGGTGACATCCATCGGCTCATTAAGTTCATAGCACCAGAAGTGAGAACCATAAAAAGGGAACTCTCACGCAGGGTTGGTCTAATACTTGAGAGAAGTGCAAGGAAAAAAGTCAGGTTCAGTGGTGATGTAACGGAAACTGCTCTTAAACTTGGTTGGATCAAAAGGTTTCCTGGAAGAGGGCAATGGTACTATATGCCACAGTATGCGACTTTACAAACGGCACTGAAGGACTTGCTAATTGAGAAGATTTCTAGGCAGTTAGGCTTTGTCGAAATATTGCTTCCGAAGCTTCTCCCGATTGAGGTTGCCTTCACGGCAAAAAAGATTCAAGGAGAACCTGGAGGGATGTTTTACGTGTGTCCTCCAAGGGTCAGGGAAAAGGACGAATACATACCATTACAGGTTAAGGCTGAGGTCACTGGAGAGTTGCCGATGGAGGAGCTTGAAGAACTATTAGAGAAGCCTGGCTATGTATTGGATCCAGCGCAATGCACACCATTTTACCAACTGTACAGAAACAAGACAGTTCGTGATGAGGATATGCCGATCAAAGTTTACGAGTATGGAGGCCCAACCTACAGATATGAGGCTGGTGGAGTAAAGGGGATGGAGCGTCTCTGTGAGTTCTGGCGGGTTGAGCACATTTGGCTTGGGACTCCAAAAATGGTTGAGGACATCAGGACTGAACTGATGCATAGGTCTACGAAAATCGTTGATAAGTACTTGGACTTAGAGTGGAGAATGCAGTTTGCTGGAGACACATTTTACTTGGCAGAGGATCAGAAGATAGATGAAGACGTTGAGATCCCGGAGGCACCAAAGTATGAGTGGCAGTTTTATTTGCCATATAAGGGATCGAGAAACGCCGAGGTGAGAGGTGTCTGGCTGGCTTGTGGATCATTCAATTCTCACGGCAGCCACTACACAAAGCACTTCAACATCAAATCTACGTCTGGAGAAGTGGTTTGGACCGGATGCTTCGGTATAGGGATGACAAGATTAATAACGGCATTCCTAGCCCAGCATGGATTCAGCTTCAATGATTGGCCTAGCGAGGTGCGGAAGCGCATAGGTCAGATGCCAAGTGCACCTGAGCCTGTTTGAGTTTCACTCTTCCTCTGTTCGCGTGAACAGCCAAAAAATACGTCAGCCACTGTTTTCGTTTACCGCAGTGTGATTGAGCATCTATGTTTGCACTATTGCTATCTCTACTTTTTCTCCCTCGATGTTCCACGTTCGTTTGTAGGCTTGCTTCGGAAGGTCAAATTCTTGCTTCGGGTCTAGTAAGGTTACTCTTCTCGTCCTGATTTCGATGGCAATATAGTCTCTCAGATCACTAAAAGCCTTAAGAGTTTCTTGCCGTTGAGCCTTCAAAAACAGGTCTACATACTCCTCGATCCTAAGGTTCAATTCTTTCCGCATAAGTTGGGCTCTGCGCACAACCTCCTTAGCTAGAGACTCGGCCAGTATTTCTGTTGATCTAGTTACATCTATGTAGATCCTTGCGCGAGGAGAATCAGCACGCACCAAGTGTTCAGGCAGTTCTTCTTTGAAAATCAAAAGATCCTCTGTCAGGTTTGCGACTGAACCGTCCTCCAGCCTTAGTGAATACTCACCTTTCTCTAACAACTCTTGCGTTACCTTCCTTCCCTCTGTTTCTCTCAGAAGTTTAGAGATTTCGGGTAGCCTCTCCTTGAATCGTGGCCCAGCCTTCTCGTAATTTGGTTCAACGATCGTCTTCACTTGTTTTGATGTCTCCCCCGGTTTTAGCAATTCTAGCGTTTTGGCGTTTGCTTGACTCAAAAAGACGTTTTTGAGTTTTTCTACGGTACTCGCTGTTTCTTCATCCGAGGGAACGACAGTGAAAGATCTAACTGGCCACCTCAACTTTAGCCCGGCCTTTTGACGTGCATATAAAACTGACGAAAGCATCGTTCTGATAGCTTCCATTTGGTTCTCCAAATCTTCGTTTATCCATGCTTCCTTCACTTCCGGCCAGCTACACATGTGTATACTTTCTGGAGCCTTCGGATCTATGCTCCTGACAAAGCGCTGGTAAAGATCTTCCGTTAAGTACGGGGCATATGGTGCGAGGAGTTTAAGAATGGTCAACAGCGATTCGTAAAGAGTGGCATAGGCCGCTAGCTTATCCGGGTCCTCCCTCTCGATCCATGTGCGCTTTCTCGCTAGGCGAACGTAGAAGCGGCTGAGATCCTCTGTTATAAACTTTAGCATCGATCTTACTGGCTGGTGAAGGAACAAACGGTCTAAATCCCCAGTTACTTCCCTAATTAGGGAGTTGATCTTTGAGAGCATCCATCTGTCTTCTGGTCTGAGACTATCACGTAGCCTTTCAAGAGTCCACTTTTTCGGGTCAAACTCATCAAGGTTCATATAGGTTGTTGAAAATGAGAAGACGTTCCAGAGTATAGAAAGCCACCGCTTTGTTTGATCTACCTCATCAAAGTCAAATGCTAGGGAATCCCATGGGTGGGATTTCCAGAGGATGTAGAGTCGTAGGGGGTCGACTCCAACTCTTTTCATAGCATCCAACGCCCATATGACATTTCCCTTTGACTTTGACATTTTTTGACCGTATTTATCTAGCACAAGGCCTTGACAGAGAACCCTCTTGTATGGACCTTTATTGAAGAGCATTACGCCAGTGAATATTAGAGAGTAGAACCATCCCCTCGTTTGGTCAACCGCCTCTGTTATGAATTCATAGGGATAAAGCTGGCTGAAGAAGAAATTATTCTTAAGATAGTTAACTGCCGCTGCGTGAGCGACTCCTGAGTCAAGCCAGCAGTCGAGAACGTAGTCAACCCTATTCATTTTCCCCCCGCACTTCTGACACTCCAGCAAGACTCGGTCTATCCATGGTTTGTGCAGTTTAAGGTCTTTGGGCAAGAATTTGGCCAAGGATTCTAACTCCTTGACTGTCCCCACAACTTTTTTCTCACCGCAACTCTCACACACCCAGACGTTAAGTGGCGTGCCCCATATCCTAGAGCGTGAGATGCACCAATCCTCAGCGTTCACTATCCAGTCCCTGAACCTGCTCGTTCCAGCCCACTCTGGAATCCAATCCACGGCCTCGTTTTCCTTCAATATGTCGTCCTTAAGGGGGTCAATTCTCAGGAACCACTGTTTGTCAGCTCTGTGTATCAGCGGCGTATCACACCTCCAGCAGAGAGGATATTCATGCTCTATGATTCCGCTTTTGAGGAGGAGTCCCCTCTTCTTCAGGTCATCTAGTATTATTGAGTCTGCTTCTTTCACATATTTTGCAACATACTTGCCACCTTCATCAGTAAAGTGGCCTGAAAGGTTCACTGGGGAGAACACTGGTAACCCATACTTTTTGCCTACATCGAAATCTTCTGGACCATGGGCTGGAGCCGTGTGAACGCATCCTGTTCCCTCCTCTAGGGTTACATGTTCCCCGAGTATCACGCTGTGGTCCAGCTTTCCCTTGTGCTTCTCATGCGCTGATACCTCTTCTAGGAGAGGGTGAACATATTTTAGTCCCTTAAGCTCCTTACCCTTTATGGATTCAAGAATCTCAAGCTCGGTTACGCCTACCTCCTTCATGACAGCATCGACCAACGCCGTTGCTAGTATCCAAACCTCTTTTCCGACCCTGACTTTCGCGTAGTCAAATTTTGGGTGAACACATACAGCCTCATTTCCTGGAAGCGTCCAAGGCGTCGTTGTCCATATGACAATGAAGCTGTTTTTCTCACCTTTCAGTGGGAACTTCACAAATATTGATGGGTCTTTGACGGTTGCATACCCTTGCGCGACCTCATGGCTTGACAGAGAAGTTTCGCATCTTGGGCAAGTAGGCACTACTCTAAAGTCTTCTACCAGCAGACTCATCGCATGTGCCTTGTTCAGTGTCCACCAGACAAATTCTATGTAATCTTCATCTCTGGTTTCGTAGGCGTGGTCGTAGTCGAGCCATAGGCCTAGTTTCTCTGATGCTTTCCTCCAGTGGTCGATGTAGAAGTCCACGAGTTCCTGGCATTGGGTGATGAACTTTGGGAGGCTTATCTTCTGACCGATTTCACCCTTTGATTTTATTCCGAGTTTTCGTTCAACCTCTAGCTCCACGGGTAGTCCGTGACAATCCCATCCGGCTTGCCTCCAAACGTTGTGTCCTTGCATTGTCTTGAAACGGAGAAAGACATCCTTCATTGTCCTTCCACGAGCGTGGCCGACATGCATGAATCCGTTGGCCGTTGGCGGGCCTTCCAAGAATCTAAAAAGAGGACCACCTTTCTTCATTTCAACAAGTTTCTGAAAGATTCTATTCTTATCCCAAAATAAGGAGACTTTTTCTTCAAGTTGAACTGGATCATATCGTCCGCTAACTACTTCCAATTCTTAACCCTCCAAAATAGGAGATGGCAAGGGATCTTGGGATTCTTTTGGGCCTATGAGAACGATTGATGATCTAAAAGCAGACCTATTGAAGCTTAATGAATTTGGCGGGACATCAGCTCTACCCTTTCCCTAGATTATAGAGAGGGCTTATATTTAGGTCTATTGGACAATATACGAAAAAAAGTTGTGGTTCCCCCTTTTATCGTTCTATAGTTAATTCGGAACCAGCTTAGATTTCACACAACACGAGTGGTTATCTGGCCTTTTTGATCGAGGTAAGGGAAGGGTATGGGCGTATGAGAGAGAGGGACTTTCAGGAGTTAATCGAAATCATGCGGGAGGAGATTAATGGGAAGCCACGGTGACTAATGCAAAAAGGTTTACGTTGGTCAGCAATTCTATGTTTCGCGCGGGCATATAGAATTTTTAGTGCGTGTGGCGCCACAGTTCTATATAGATTATGACGAATATATATAGAAGATGAGGAGAGTTTAAATCTCAAATAGCGCAACCTGAAATAAATCTTGTGTTGTGAACTAAGGTTGGAGAGAAGGACATTTCAAAAGCGTAGTTTTTGGACTTGGATCGTACTTGCCTTCTTAATCGGGTTGCTGATCGGTGCAATATTCGGGGTTACGATGGGCTTACAGATCAGCAGTTATGGGACTGGAGCGATAGAGTTAACCATGATTTACGGCTCTGAAAAGCAGAGCTGGATAGAAGAGGTCACTCCACTTTTTCTCGATTGGTGGAAGAATACCTATCCTAATCGTCGATTGGTCATCCATCCCACGCCCATGGGGTCCCGAGAGTCCCTCACTCAGATAATCAGTGGTTCAATCAAACCCGTCATCTGGAGCCCAGCTTCGTCTTTATGGATTCCGCTCGCAAATTGGTATTGGCAACAAGAATACGGAGTAGGTCAAATCCTTATTAGAAACTACACTAGTCTGGTGCATTCACCAATAGTTTTGGCCACGTGGGAGAAGTATGCTGAAAAGTACAATATAACTGGGTTTCAAAGCCTTTACGATTTGTCTATATCTCCTGAAGGAGGAACCCTCCTTTATGCTCACACAGATCCTCAGCGTTCGAATTCTGGATTTATGGCGACTGTTCTGGAGATCGCTGTAGCTGCTGGGGTGTCGACTGAAGACTTAAAGTACGACGATCTGACCAGGGATGAAGTGAAAGGCTGGTTGAGTGAAATCGAATCTAGAGCCATTTTCTATGGTGAGAGCACAGGGTTCTTGATGGCTCAAATGGTTGATGCAGGACCAAGCGGCCTGAACGTCGTGGCGGTTTATGAAAATCTAGTTCTTGAAAAAAACTTGGGAGGAGAGCCTCAGGCTCGTTGGGGGCAGAGGCTGATAGCAGTCTACCCCGAGGAGGGAACGCTTTCCAGCGATCATCCATTCTGCGTGCTGAACGCGCCATGGGTCTCCGAGGAGCAACGCTGGGCTTCAGAAGTGTTTCTGCGCTTTCTTTTATCTGGGGATATTCAGACCAAAGCCATTAAGCAGGGTTTTAGACCTGAAAGCACGATCGTTGAACTCGATCCCAGCATATTCAATGAGATGTATGGTATAATGTATGAAATCCCTTGCAGGATGTTGAAGCCTCCTGCTGATAGTGAAGTTCTGTGGCATATCACCGATCTTTGGCTAGTTTGCAGGGCTGGAATATGATGAGGTTCGGCTTGAAGGATTCGCGTGCATCTAAACTGATGAGAAGGCTGAAAGGCTCCAATAGCATTATAGTCCTGCCATTCTTCTTCCTGATTGCCTTGATGCCTATAATCTATATGTTTTCCTATGTTTTCTTCAACTTTGGAGAAGTATATCGATGGGTCTTTGACGACCCTATATCGGGAGACGCCCGATGGGTTTTTATGCAGAAGTCAATTCTGCTGTCGTTTGAAGTTGCAACTCTGGTTACGATCGTCGACATCATAATTGGCTTACCTATGGCTTGGATACTTTCTAGGTACGACTTCTGGGGGAAAAAGGCGGTTGATACGCTGGTAGATCTCCCGCTGGCGGTTCCCACCTCAGCACTCGGGTTCTCGGTTTTCTTGTTTTGGGGATCGAGAGGCGGATTGGCATCACTATTCGGAACTGAAACAGGAATATTCTCTCGTGGTCCTATGATGATTGTATTGACTCACATAGCTTTCACGTACCCGTATGTCGTGAGGTCATTAACCGCTATAATCGAGGAGGTCAATATAGGGTACGAATACGCCGCAAGAACTCTCGGAGCATCGTCCGTAACAGCGGTCAGAACAATCACCCTGCCCCTTATAAAACCCGGCCTTATTACGGGTGCGATTTTAGCCTTTACAAGAAGTTTAGGAGAGACTGGGGCCACAATGCTTGTGTGCGGGATATACGAGACAGCTCCTCTTGTTATAGTGGCTTGGCGTCAACTACTCGAGATCCCTCCAGCAGCCTTCCTGGGCATGACCGTTGTCGCTGTCGCGGTATTTCTGCTGTACGTGGCAAATTATCTCGCTGAAAGGTGGCGATTCCCATTAAGGAAAGTCTGGCCTAAGGCAGAAAAGTTCCTTAGCGGGAAAAAGCCTCGGAGTGTTAGAGATCTCCTTAGCACTCTGATTTTCCTTTCGCTAGTTCTAATTCCATCGGCATTTACTCTTGTCTACATGGGAACTTGGTGGTCCGGAAGCCCATTTACCGGGTCTCAGGAAGCAGGGGTCTTTCACCAAGTCTTTCTTGCTCCAGACAGAAAATGGCTAAGTTTATGGATGAGCATACTCACATCGCTTGAAATCTCGGCTGTCGTAACGTGTATAAATCTAGCTTTTGGCATCCCCATGGCACTTTTAGTTGTTCGAGGCAATTCTAGACGCCTGAGAGAGTTTTTGGAGGCGTTGCTGAATATACCGATCTCGATTCCATCGGCAGCCCTCGGATTTTCAGTCTATCTGCTCTGGGGAGCGAAGGGTTTGGGAGTGCTGTCCCCCGGATTCTGGCTAGTAGTGCTAGTGCACACGGCAGCCACTTATCCATATATGGTCAAACAGGTTGCGTCTGTTTTGGAGGGATTACCTCCAATGTATGAGGAGGCGGCCAAAACGCTTGGAGCAAAGCCCTTCAGCGTGTTTAGAACGATAACTCTCCCATTGGTTATGCCTGGAATCCTAGCAGGAACAATTCTTTCCTTCACGAGGAGCCTAGGAGAAACTGGAGCTACGATCGTTGTTATGGGTACGATCAGAACCGTCCCTGTGCTTGTTGTTAACTGGGTTGAGGCAATGGCATTACCAGCAGCTGCGTTTGCTAGCGTAGTTTTGATTGCAGCATCATACATCCTGATGCTCTTGTTTCGTCATTTGATCGAGATCGTTGTAATTAGGCCAAAAATTTGAGCTGAATAGAAATGCCTGACGTGAAACTGGTTAATGTTTCAAAGAGGTTTAGAAAAATCGTTGCTGTTGATCGCGTGAGTCTTAGTGTCCACGATGGAGAGTATCTCACTCTTTTGGGTCCCAGCGGATGCGGCAAAACCACCATGCTTAGAATTGTATCTGGCTTAGCCAACCCCGACGAAGGCGAAGTCTATGTAGGAGGAAGACTCGTGAATGATGTTCCCGTTGAGGAGCGTGGAATGGGGTTTGTGTTTCAGTTGTTTGCAGTGTTTCCTCACATGACAGTTTGGGGCAACGTAGCCTTTGGTCCCCATGCACTTGGTTGGAGCACGGAAAGGATTGAAGAGGAGTGTCTCAGAGTACTAAGGATGGTACGCTTGGAGGATAGGATTGATGCTTACCCAAATGAACTCAGCTTTGGAGAGTTGCAGAAGGTTGGCCTAGCGCGAGCAATTGCTACGGGTTCAAAAATCCTTCTTTTAGACGAGCCTATGGGCGCTTTGGATGCAAAGGTCAGGGGTGAACTTCGCCTGGAGTTGAGAAAGCTCGTTAAAGATCTCGGTTTAACGGCGATTCACGTTACCCATGATCAAGAAGAGGCTATGGTCGTCTCAGACAGAATAGCTGTGATGCGGAAGGGTAAAATCGTTCAAGTTGATACGCCTCCAAGACTGTATAGTCATCCGAAGAATGTTTTTTTGGTCAATTTCATCGGCGAGGCAAGTTTTCTCGAAGGCACCGTAAAGAATGCGGGGGGAATGACTCTGATCATCGAGATCAGAGGGGGGGCTATAATTAG
>Ga0315308_1000057_pt1 | contig 54097 bp, 46 predicted proteins | sample TDP3_MG_FD_203078 | JGI IMG/M metagenome (GOLD analysis project Ga0315308, IMG submission 203078) | Freshwater sediment microbial communities from Lake Towuti, South Sulawesi, Indonesia - TDP3 | ecosystem: Environmental > Aquatic > Freshwater > Lake > Sediment | place: Indonesia: South Sulawesi...
CTGAATGTGATGTCCATACTCTGCTCAGGCTTCCAACCGGCATATTTTATGCCCAGGGAGTCAAGGCAAATGTGCTATTCTTTGATAGGAAACCTGCCAGCGAGAAGCCCTGGACTGAGAGGCTCTGGATATACGACCTGAGGACCAACATGCACTTCACCCTCAAAGAGAATCCCCTGCGCTATGATGACTTGAAGGATTTTATCGGGTGTTATAACCCCAAGAACCGCCATGAAAGGAAGGAGACGGAGCGGTTTAAATCTTTCACTTACGATGACATCATGCAGAGGGACAAGGTGAGCCTGGATATCTTCTGGCTCAAGGACGAGGGCCTGGAGGATTCCGAGAACCTTCCTGCCCCTGAGGTCCTCGCCCAAGAGATCGCTGAGAACCTCGAATCCGCCCTTGAGCAGTTCAGTAGCATTTCCCAGGAGTTGGAAAAGAAGTAAGCTCAGGTTTGGGCGCTAAATCCCTTTAGGATGAATACGATATGAAGACCAGGCGTGAGTTCTTGAAAGAGACAACAAGCGGGATTCTGACAGCGGCAGCAGCCCAATCATTTATTCTCGGCTGCAGGGAGGGCATAGAGAAAAGATATTCACGCTTGATCGACAACAGGAAATTCTCGCTTTATTTTGGAGACCTTCACGGACATACAAGGCTCTCTCCGGACGCCATGCTTTTCATCCACGATCTTGACCCTGAGGAACACTATCGTTATGGCAGGGATGTTGCAGGACTGGATTTCGCTGCCATAACCGACCACGATGCTCCCTTCGGGCTCAAATATGATGTCTCAAAATGGGAAAGGATCCTTGAATTGGCAAAGAAATATCACGAGCCAAACAGGTTCGTCACATTTAATGCCTACGAATGGACATCCGGAGATGGTGTCATAACCCTTTCCGAGTATCTTAAAGGAAACAAGTGGACCAATTACGAGAAAGACTTGATAGAGAATAAATTATGGGGGCATAGAAATGTCTATTTCCCGGGTGATGATGTCCCTGAACATGTGTTCGCGGTTGACGACGAGGCGAGCAACACCCCGGAAAAATTATGGCTGCTTCTCAAGCCATACGGCGCCATAGCCATTCCCCACCACCCCCTCGGCGGCCCAGTGCCCCCTTTCAAGTGGGACCACTACGGTGGAGAGGTTGAACCCGTTGTTGAAATCTATAGTTTTCACGGAAACTCAGAGGCTGATGATGCCCCGCTCCTCATCTACAATCCGTATGATAACGGCCTTCACAATGTCCAATATGCCCTGGGAGTCAAAAAATATAAGTTCGGGATCATCGCATCTACCGACACCCACATGGGCAGGGCAGGATATAAGGGAGATGACCTGTCAGTAGAGTTTATGAGGCCAAAATTCGGAGGGCAGCCGGCTGCAGGCGGCGGGCTCGCTGCAATCTATGCAGAGGAACTAACAAGGGAGAAGCTCTGGGAATCCCTTTTGAAGAGGAGGACCTTTGGAACAACAGGGGAGAAGATGGTTGTTGACTTCAGCATCGGCAAGGCGTTCATGGGTGAGGAATTTAGTGCAGACTCTCCTCAGACAATCAGAGCAAAGGCCATCGGCACAGTCAGGCTTAAGAATATGGAAATAATCAAAAACGGCAGCATACTCTATTCAAGGCCATGCACGGAGCGCTCAGAATCATTTGAATATATTGACGAGCCAATAACGCCGGGATTTTGTTACTATTATTTGAGGGTAACGCAGCAAGACAACGAGATGGCTTGGTCAAGCCCCATCTGGGTGAACTACATTTAATCCTCACCCTATACTTCAAATGTTAGCGGCCGAGATAATACGATGAGCTTAGATAATACTCGAGTCCTGCCTTGACGAACACCTTGAGCACGGCAACGGTTGGAATGGCCAACAGAAGCCCGATCCCGCCCAATGCCTCTCCGCCGATATAAAGGGAGAGGATCACCCCAAGGGGGCTCAATCCCACCCTGTGTCCAACTATTGTCGGCGTGATCAAATATGCCTCCCATAGATGCACAAAACCCCACCAGCCGAGGATATAAAGGATATGGATGTCGAGGCCAAAGGTCGCCAGGGACATCAACACAGCCATTAAACAGGCAATGGCAGCCCCAACAAATGGAACAATCAGGCCAAGTCCCCCTATTGTCCCGATGAGGACAGCCAGGTCCACACCTATAACTGAGAGTCCTATGCTGTATAGGGTAGCCATGATCAGACACACCGTGAGCTGGCCCCGGACAAATCCGCCGAGAACCTCATCCACCTCGCGGAACCGGGCAACAAGCCAGGGTTTCACATCCCTTGGAAATAGGGCGGCGATCCTGAGGGTAATTGTATCGAAATCCCTCAGGAAGAAGAATGTAAGCACTGGAATCAGGATGAGGGCAAGGAGGGCGGTGAAAATGCCAAGAAGCCCTGAGAAAGCCCCTGCTATAATCTTTGCCACAGGCTTGACATCCTCAATGTCTATGCCAGATGCCGCCTTTACTGCCTCATTGAACACACCCTGAAAGGTCCCAGGGATCTTCCTCCCAATGTATTTCTCCACCAGCGGGAAGATATTCTTCTCAACGGCAGTGATGATCTGCGGGATGCTCTCAATTAGCTTCTGGAATTCCTTCTGGAGAATTGGGACAAGGACAAGGATGGCCAGGTAAATCAGGCTGCCCGCAACAAGCAGGAGTAAAAGTGCGGCAAGAGTTCTCGGGATCTTCTTAGATTCAAGGAAATCCGCCCCAGGGTCAAGAAGGTAGGCGAGGAAAAGAGAGAGTGCTATGGGGAACAGCGCCCCCCTTATAAAGATCAGGATAAGAATAATTGCAAGGAAGACTGAGGCAAAAAACGCAATCCTTCTTGGCAGCGGTTTCTTCATTTATTCCTCCGTATTATCTCCCTACTACCTTTGTAAAGATACTGGACGCCAGACAGCGCCGTAAAAAACGCTGTTCCAATACAGAGCTGGAAGACGATCTCCCTGACTACATCTGAACTTCCAAGACGGCTGAGAAACGGCGGGAATGGCTGTTTGAAAACAAGTATGGTAAGCACGAGTGCGAGTTGAAAGAAGACAGCCCCCTTCCCGGCAAGCGTGGGCTTGATCTCCATTGCTCCAAATATCAATAAAACAATTATGGAGCTGAGTGATATAACGAGATCCCTTGTAAAAACAAGGATCGTTAGCCAGAGAGGGATGTCTTTCAAAATTGTCAGCGTGATAAAGCTTGCAGCAACAAGTAGCTTGTCTGCAGCAGGGTCAAGATACGAACCCAACTTTGTCCTTTCCTTGTATGCCCTTGCAAAATACCCGTCAAGGTAGTCAGTGATTCCTGCGAGGAGAAAGATTCCAAAGGCAATGGCATTTTCTCCTTTAAGAAGACAATATACAAAAAACGGGATAAGGAGGATGCGGAAAAAAGAAGCAATATTGGCAAGGTTCATCGGCCCAGCTCTTCGCATTCAATCTGCATTCCCACAAGGTCTGCCTTTGAGATGCGCGAAGAAAGCTCCTTAACCGAACCCTTATACTCAACATCCACCTGGGCTTTTCCGGCAGACAGGCTCCTGAGGCTCGCCGATTTCACCTCTTTAATCTCCTTTCTGAGCAACTTCAGAAGCTTATCCAACTGGGCATATCTGGTGACACCAAATGCAGTGATCCTGACAGATATTGTCTCAATACCAACGCCCCCCCAGGCAGTAAGAATCTTTGATGTCATGCCCTGCCCAACCTCTACTGCAGCCCTTCTCAAAGCCTCGGCGCCTGCCTTTATCTCTATTCCGTGGACTGCCATGCCGTGACCGGTGATTGTGACAACACCCTTTCCTGGGTCAATAGGGACCGCCCTGAGGGAAATGTCAGCACGAACCGTGGACATCCCGGACAATTCATGTGAAACGGAGCGAGCCGATGCCTTTCCGTAGACTGTTATGTCGGCACGAACAAGCTCTGCGATCCTCCTGGAGGTTGTATCATCCAGCGGCGCCGATTTAAACGATTGATCTCCTGTTATCTTTTCAGCCACCGGGCTGGGATCGACGACCGAGAATCCCTCTTCCTTGAACCTTTCGATCAGCATAGACTCGGATATTGACGGTTCACCCTTGACATACGACACAAGTTCATCTGTGATATTCTGCTCCGGCACTATAACTACAATTCTCGGGAGCTGCTTGGGTGAATGGAGGAGTCCAAGAGCAGCGATCTCTTTTTCAAGCTCCTCTTCCTCAACATCCGCCTCAATTTTTATCTTATAGAGGCCCTCCTCGTCTTTTTCCTCAAGGATCCTATAGGAATTGACAAACTCTGAAGCCCTGGAATAGATCCTGGCATCAAGAAGCTCAAAGTTCTCTTCAAGGGACTCGCGGGGAAGGAAAGAGCTTGCACCCGCTTGTATAGCATTCTTCAGTGCATCTTTCAGGGACTCTTGCCTCGCCCTGGCCGTGTCATCGTTAACAATAAGCCCTTTCCCCTCTGCTTCAACTCCATGCGCCTTCCCTGAAGCAGAGAGAAGCGCTATTAAAAAGAACACAACCGTCCCTGCGTATCGTCTCTTTAGCATGATAATTTGCTCTTGATTGACTCCAAAACTCGCGGAAGGCTCTTGCCGCTGTTACCCCTGATCTGCACATCAATAATGGAAGAGAAGGCAGATTCACCTGGATTGATGTCTATCACACGGGCATTGGCCCGCCTTGCCACGAGGGGGACAGTAGCAGCAGGATATACAACCCCTGATGTTCCGAGAATAATAAGGACATCGCATTTGCTCGCTTCATCCATGGCCAGATGAAGATCCTGGACTGCCTCCCCAAACATGACAACATCCGGCCTCATAGGGCTGCCGCAGGTGCATTTGGGCAGGATAGGAAGAAGACTCTGCAATTCCCCCTTGCCCAGGGCTGCCGCTATATTTCTGCCCAAAGAGACAACCTCTTCCTTCTTGAATTTCTTCTTCGAGTAACAGGCAAGGCAGCGGAATCGCATCAGGTTGCCGTGGACCTCGATCACCCTGGTATTGCCTGCCTGCCAGTGAAGGTCGTCCACATTCTGGGTGATTACGGTGTGCAGGATCCCCATTTTTTCAAGATCGGCAAGAGCAAGGTGGCCGGGATTGGGTGCAGCCTTATCAAAAGAGTCTGCAACCTCCAGCAGGAACTCCCTGGCAACCGAGGGTTTTTGCATTACAAAGGAAAGAAGCCCGCCCCCTGTGCCCACCTCGTCGGGATTGAACCTGTCCCACAGCCCCCCCGGGTCCCTGAAGGTAGCAATGCCGCTCTCTGCGGAGACACCAGAGCCTGTAAAGGCTACAAGCCTCTTTGCCCTGGAGATGATCTCTGCTGCGGTATCTATATCCTTTTCAAGAGACATATCTACTGACTATACCAAAATACAGGACATTTCAATCCATATCAGGGGACAAGGACAACCTTTCCGAACTGGACCCTGTCCTCTATGCGCTTCTGGCCGGCTGCTGCTTCCTTCAAAGGAAATACCTTGTCCACAACAGGTTTGAGCTTACCAATAGCAATATACTTCAGCGCCTCTATAAGCTCCCCCTTTGTGCCCATATAAGACCCCAATATGCTGAGATGGCGTGAGAAGACATACCTCAGATCGAATTCCACCTTTGGCCCGGTTGTAGCACCGCAGGTAACAAGCCTGCCCTTCCTGGCCAGGCTCAATATGCTCTTCTCCCATGTGGCTGGCCCAACATGTTCAAATACAATATCCACCCCCCTCTTGGCCGTGAGTTTCTTCACCTCTTCAACAATGTCCTGCTTGCTGTGGTCAATAACCTCATCAGCACCCAGGGCCCTGGCTTTCTCAAGCTTCTCCGCTGAGCCAGCCGTGGCAATGACCCTTGCACCCCAGAGCTTTGCTATCTGGATGGCTGCAATCCCCACACCGCTTCCAGCCCCCAGGACGAGCACATCCTCGCCCGGCTTGAGCACTGCACGGGTGATGAGCATGTGCCATGCGGTCAGGAAAACAAGGGGCACTGAGGCCGCCTCCTCAGTGCTCAGGTTTTGGGGGAAAGGAAGAACATTGACATCGGGAACAACGATATATTCGGCGTAACCGCCCTGAGAGCGGTTTCCATGTATATTATAGGATGCGCAGGCATTGTCCTCTCCTGAAAGGCAGGCCTGGCATTTCCCGCAGCTCGTCGCCGGCGCCAGCAGCACATTCTGCCCCTGGGTAAGACCTTTCACTGCAACCCCAAACCCTGCCACCTCGCCTGCGATGTCGGCACCCAAAATATGTGGGAAGGGACCAACCCCAGGCATGCCATTCCTTATCCAGATGTCCAGGTGGTTAATGGAACAGGCCTTGACCTTGACGAGAACCTCGGTTGCCGAGGGGATCGGATCAGGGACATCCTCATAAGATAGGACTTCAAGACCCCCATGTTTATGAAAAACCGTGGCCTTCATGAATTGAACCTCCTTTTTCAGTAAACAGTGACAATGCCGTTTTGGATTCTGCTCGCAGGAATCGGATCACCCATTGAGTCACGCAGATATATGATTGTTAGGATAACAGTTGTTGACCCCGGGCTCAGTGCTTGAAACCTAAGATTTGCAATATTTAAAAGGCCCTTTGGAGATGCAGCACCTGAGCCCTGGGAGTTGGATGAGACAATTTCAGGGTAGGGAAAGCCGATATTGCTTGGTGTAAGTCCGAACTCATAGGCATAGGCAGGATTGGCCGGATCGCTTCCAGACACGGATATATAGCTTATAGTAGAACTGGTAAATGAAACCTGGATATCATAACTACCCAGCCCATATGACCAGCTTGGATCGAGATATACATTTATTGGGATGGAAAAGTATGAGCCTGAAGTAACAGTTTTACTGCCTGCGCCGAGATGTGCCAATGTCAGTGTGATGGAGGAGCCTGCCAGGGCCTGGTTGCCTGCCATGTCCTTGATACTTGCCTGGACAATAAAATTGCCGCTCCCATCGCTTCCGACCGTGGTGGGAATGCCCAGTAAAAGGTTGCCCGTGGCTCCTGACGGTCCAGCGCTAAAGCTCACCGTGCCGCTTCCAGTCAAAGAAACCCCAATGCTCGCAAGGTCAATGCCGCTCAAGGTATCACTGTAGAAAATATTCAACGGAAGCGTTATATCCTCGACGATATAATATGGGACGCCACCCTGCCCTGAGGTCATTCCATCTTGAGGTGATGATATTGATATTAAAGGAGAAGTTACATCCACAGTAAAAGAAAGACTTGCAGAGCCGGTCTGGGAATAGATTGGGTCTGTCGCAGAGGCAGTCAGGAAATGTCCGGAACCTTCGGTTAGCGGCGAAGAAACGCCTGTTGCTGTAAAGGATGTCGGGCTCTCAGGATAGCCAAGCACGGTTGAACTCACAATGTATCCGAGGGATGGAACAATGGATGGTCCGTCCAGGGTCGCTGTTGTAGAGCTCAATCCCAGGACCCTTGAGGTATCATCATAGAACAGGTCAATAGGGACACTTAGTGTTGCATTGAATCTTTTCGGAGATCTGATGGTCACCTTTGGAACAGGCGGTTTGAAATCAAATCGAGATGATACGGAACAGCACGGCCCCCCTCCTGAGAAACAGCGCGCGGCCTGAAACCCATGTGTGCCCGTAGGAGTTATATAAGAGCCGAGGACGCAAGTGGTGGATGTCAGGCTGCCTGCGCACCGCGAAGAGATGTCTGCCCCATCGTAGATCACAGAAAAGGTCGCAGAATCTGTTCTTGAGTCGTGGGAAATGATGAAGCTGGGAAGGGGCTGAGAGATCGTCGTCCCTGTCTGGGGAGAGGCAATTTTCAGGGCATCAAGATCGCAGTAAGCCGATGAACTTAGGCCCCCAATGTTTTTTATTGAGGCTGCCACATAGACACCACTGCAAGCGGGGATCCCGGTGACGCTGCCGGATGCGCCCTCCCCTCCTATTGACAGGCTCGCCTTCACATCAACACCGTTCAAGGTCACAACCAGAGAATTGATGTCAAGACCCTTCTCGTCACTGTAAGTAATTGTCAATTGGAATGAACCCGCTGAGGGGTTCCACTTGGTCTCATCGCATTCAATTGATATCACTGGAGGCTTCTCGCCGGGAGGACGAAAATGGTCCCCGTCTTTTGGTGGACACCCAAAGATTCCGAGAGCAACAATGATAAGGAAAGCCCTTTTCATAATATTATCCTACACCCCAAATAATAAACAGGACAATGATTCCGAGCGCGAGAAGGGCAGCTATGGTCTCGCGGACATACAAGACCCCCCTTCGCTTGGGCCTTGACCTGTCAAACGGGATCTGCAGTGCTGTGAGCCATACCTTGATCCTTCCTGTCTTCTTCACCCATCTCTCAAGCTCCACAAGCCCCCTGTCCGGATAAAGCGCAATACCATCATTGCGGATAATCTTCCACATCCTCATCAATCTCGGAATGGCTCCCGGAAGCCTCCAAATGGATGTCAGGGTCCCGCTGAGATTGAGCTTCAGAACCTCCTTGACAAGAGACGCCTGCATGGCAATGGCAAAATTGACCCAGCCGTCCTTATGCCAGATGTGGTGCTTCGCCTTTATTAGATTTTCCCTTAAGGAACCGTCATGGAAATATTGCGACAATTCATTGGATGGAAATGTCTTCACCATCTTCAGTCCTCCATTATACATCTCTATGATCAAGGCAGAGATGACAGTGGATTGCTCAAGGAAAATGAAGGCAAACCTGTGAAGAATGCCCAGGGTCACCATTGCCCCCTCAAGTATGAATTTCGGAAGGAACCAGTAAGAGAGCCTGGAGATGTTAGACCATCTGAGCCCGATTGGGACCGGATGGATCGCCCATTGTGACCTGTAACCCCTCACCAAATAAAGAAGCCTTCCCAGGACAAGCTCGGCATCGTTCTTTTTAAAGGGAAACGGCCTCAGGAAACACTCGTGGAGGACGCTAAACATAGCATCGGCCTGAAGGGCAAGGACCATGCGCGCTCCTGTGCCCCTTGAAACCTCCCTTGCCAGCCTGTGAAACGGAACCTTGTGATAGGCGCCTGCCATATCCTGATCGAGAAAGAGGGAAAACGGCTCCTTCATGGTGAATTTCAAAGCAATTGTGAAATCGCGCCCCCTGATGACAACAAGATATAAATCGTTCAGAAGGCGCTGAAGCTCGGGATCCGGTAAGCCCTTTCCAATGTCCGATGGTTCATAGCGGATGATCCCTCTATCTCCGCCCACAAGCTCCTCAAGCCTGGCAAATGCCTTTGGTTTTGGCGAAAATGCGATCCACTTATTGGTGTAGATCCTCTTTACCGCCTTATATGCCGAATCAATGAACGCCTTCGGGCTTCCATCCCTCTGAAATTCCTCAAGGGCATCTTTGAGCGCTCCGAAGAACTGTATGTTGGCGATCTTCACCCAGTTCACATTGATGCCTCTCTCTTTGAGCATAAATTCATTCAGATAGTCCTTGAGCGGAGAAAGATCGCCGGATGTTATGATTTCAAGCGCTTTACCCGCCCATTTCCCTGCAGGATCCACATCATCCAGGGCGATATAGGCGTTCATCCTCGTCCTCTCCATGTAGGCCCTTAGAATCCTTAAGCCCGAAGAGTCAAGGATTATGGTGAAGAGGTTTGCCGGCTCAAAGATTATGAGAGGATTGAGGTCTCTCATGATGTAGAAAAAGGCGCGCACGTCCGCCCTGTAGGGTGTAAGGGGAATTGGCAAATCGGCGTCCCTGCCCTCAACTTTTTCCCCCCTGGACATCCTGTCCCAGCACTGACATATCCTTAGCCATGGGGCCTTTACATTCTCTCCTGACCAGCGGAGAAGCTCGTCGTCTGATGGCAGTTTAGGTTCTGTGGAGCGTGTGGAGGTTATGGCTTGAAGCTCAGGGGGCATGGCGGCGATGCATCACTTTTCCGTAGCTCTCCACCGTATATATGCTGCTGAAATCATCCGGGTTGACCCTGTCCACTGTCAAAGGATTGCGGCCCTGGATCCTGTCACCCTTGAGCGATTCATTTTCATAGATGTATTTCGGCTGATTGGATTCGGCGATCTCCTTCGCATATCTTGCGGCAAACACATTGTCCCATGTCCACCGCCTGGGGTTTTTCTCAAGCGGAACACCCTCGGCAAAAGTGTATTCCTCAGCCTCAACAATCTCTACCCCATTCGTAAGGCTTGCTACAGTGGCATAACCCGTTAGAAGCTTCCCATACCCCCTGAACCAGGCGAGCTGGACAGGACAGCATCCCGGGACATCCACATAACCCGGCCTTCTCGCCCACCAGGGCCCGATCTTCTTCCCCTTCTTCCTGTAATCATAATGCCAGGTTGAATATATGGCGCAGTCCCCGAACACAAGGACGAACCTGCTCTCAGAGGGTGGAGGGGGATTCTCGCCGCACAGGACATAGACCGGGCCGAACTCCCTGGCGTCCTTCGCTGCTGTAAAGCGGCTCACATCAATGAGGTAGCTCAGGATCATCTGGCATCCCCCGTAACACACATCCCCAACAAGCATTACCAGGCCCTGTGGGGCGTTTTCGTCCGGCCTCCATATTGCCCTGCGGAATTTTTTCCGGTGATTTTCTATCTTCTCGCCAACAACCTCTATTCCCGATATGTCGCCCATCCCTACCCCTCTCCTGTGGGCAATGCCGATGAGGGGAGATTCCCTCATGGAGTCGATCCCCATTAGCTCCTCGACAACCGCATCGCATGCAACAACATCCTCACCTGCAACCACGAGCTTCATCTCAACCACATCACCGAACGCAGGGCCCTGTCCTTCCATTGCATGAAACATGTCTGTAACGCAGAGATGAGGGGGGCAGGCATGTGTTATATCCACGAACTTCTCCCAGAGGCTTGTCCCTGCATGGGCCCTTCCCCTGTGGTGCCTTGCCTTGTCCTCATCAGGAAGGATCCCGTGGCTGTTCTTGAGCCCAAGGGTCGTCACACATGCGATATGGGTCTTGGCAACAGGCACTGTGATCCAGACATCTGCATCTGCCAGCGATTTTGGCACATGCATGTCTTTCAGACAGAAATTATCAAGCTGAACTTTATATACCCAGGGTTCTTCGTCGAAATAAACCACCTTGCAGCCGATGGACTCAAGGGCAGTATCATAGCCGGACAGCTCAAAGTGTTTCCTTGACGGCATTCCGCAGACCGGGTTCTCACCAACCATGATCTCCCTGGCCCCTGCCTCCTTGCAAAGCTGCGCAAGGCCCTTCAGCATATCTATATGGGTTACACCAGGGGTTCCCATGGCAGTCATCACATTTGGCTTAAGCAGGACATTCATTCCAGGCTTCACCCACTTACCAATGCCCCCCAGTGCCCTGAAGGCTTTGTAGAGGGCCTCTATCCTGTCCTCTCCGCACCCTATTGCAACGGTTGTCTTCTTCACGGGCCAACCGTCACTTTTCACCCTCAAGGATGCCCCTGGCCCTTGAGATGAGGTCCTTCAGCCTTTTCTTCTCGTCTTCCAGCCTCCTTTTCTCCGAATCAAGTTCATGTATCCGATCGTTCTGTTCGGCGATCCGATCCTCGGCCTTTTTCTCCTTTGTGGTCATGTCCTTGAGCCTTCTCTCTGCTGCTTCGAGTTTCTCGTGAAGGAGATCTGCACTTTTCACAGAAGACCTGAGCTTTTCCCTGACAGAACCCAGCTCCTCCTCTCTTTCGCTGAGCTTTGACTCAAGGGCGGTCTTTTCCTCAAGAAACTGGGCGACTTTCTCCTGAAGGGAATTATATTCCTCCTCGCTGATATGAAAGCCGATAAGATTCTCTACCTTTTTAAGCAGGTCCTCGTCGCTGAAGGGTTTAATGAGGTAATCCTCTGCCCTCACCTTGAGCTTTCGATGCTTGTCGAAATCCTCTTGAGTAGCCTTGGAAGACATGAGGATCAAAGGAATCGGTTTTAACTCCTTGTCTTCCTTGATCTCTTTGCAAATGAGATACCCGTTTGCCTCTCCGAGCTCAACTGACAGAAGGATCAAAGAGGGTTTTTCTTTGCCGATAAGCTCAACTGCCCCCTGCCCATCGCTTGAAACAATTGCCTGATACTTGTTCTGCTCCAGAGCCTTTGAAAGCATACTTGCAAGGGGCCCATCTACATCAATAATGAGTATTTTCTTCTTGGCCATGATAGTTAATGGTAATCTATTGACCCCTCATTGGCAATACCGGGGTCAGGTCTTTACTTTTAGCATTTTGAAGGGTAACTTTTCCCTTTAAAGCAGCCTTCCCTCGCTTTTCATCAGCCGAAAGATCTTCGTGCCACGAAAGGGTGTAAGGATCAAAAACTGGACGGCGTTTAGCCTGCGATCATGGCAGAACCTCTTGGTAGCGAGAAATACTGAGGACGGGAAGGCCTTCAGTATATTCAAGTTCAGGACCATGATTAATGCCGTGAGCAAGTTTGAGCCTGCCTTCAGGGACAAGGGAGACCTGAAGGTCGTTTAAGCAAAAAACGATTCTGCTCTGGCCAAAGGTATCGGCTTCGGGAATTACGGTTTGACTTGTACAAAGGTAATACTTATTATATTAGTAATACCATTAAGGAGGTAAGAAAATGTCAACAATAACAAAAAAGGGGCAGGTGACGATACCCAAACCGTTCAGGGAAAGCCTTCACATCAAGGAAGGTGACAGCCTTACCTTTGAGGTAAAAAACGACATCCTGATCGTAAAAAAGAAAGAAAGAAAATCCATACTAAACCTCGGTGGAATAGCAAGGGATAGGAAGGTTGGGACCGGTAGCGAAAGAGAATATACAAAAAGGATTATTTCAAAAAGGATTGCCCATGAAGGATCGAAAAATGGATGAGCCTATTTTTGTTGATACAAATGTATTCCTGAGATTTTTTGTCAGGGATGTGGAATCCTCTTACCAGAAGGCTAAGGAACTTTTTAAGAAAGCGGAAAATAGAGAGATAAAGCTGGTAACAAGTGATTTGGCGATCGCCGAAATTATCTGGGTGCTTGAGTCTTATTATAACTTTTCAAGAGCAGAGATAAAAGAAGTGGTTGATACAATTCTTGAGTCAAGAAATATGGAAGTGGCTAACCATGCAAGGATTAAAGAGGCAATCAGGCTCTATGCATCAGGAAAGATGGATTTTATTGACGCTTACAATATTTCCTATATAAATGCAAAAGGCTATAAGAAGTTGGCGACATTTGATATAGGGCATTTCAAAAATATTGAAGGGATAAAACCTGTTTGGTGACAAATAATCCCTAGGCGCCGTATTTACTGAGGCGTCCAGCGTTGGCAAGGAGAAGGGGCATGAGATGCTTCATCGGGAAGATGCCGAGGCTCCCGCGGTTGCACTCTTTCTCCGTGAATGCCTCTATGCCATCAGCACCGCACACCCTTGAATATATGAGGACCGGCACAGGATGCCAGCTGTGGCTCTTCAAGAGCGTTGGAGTGGAGTGATCACCCGTAATAGCAAGCACATCAGGGGAAAGCGCCGTGATCCTGGGAATCAGGGAATCCACCTCTTCTATTGCCTTTACCTTTTTCTCAATATTCCCGTCCTCGCCTGCCGTATCAGAGGCCTTCACATGGATATAAAAGAATGTGAACGCCTTGAAATTCTTCTCAAGGATTGAGATCTCATCTGCCGCGCTGTTCGCGCCCTCTATTACTTCCATTCCTACCAGCCTTGCAAGCCCTTTATACATTGGATAACCGTTTTACAATCGCTTTCCATTTGGTCGTGGTATATGTCCATTTATGCTATATTTATCGTAAGCATCAAAAACTTCTCTGCAAAATTTGACCATTTTTTCATCTCTTTGGGCCACAGCTTGTTTATACATTTTTATGAAATATCTCTTACCTGCTTCTGTTTGAGAATAATTCTTTTTCATAAGATTATGCTCCGCACATAAAGTCTGCCCATTATTAATGGAGTTATCACCACCCTTATCTTTTGGCTTTATGTGGTCAGCACATATCTCGACACCATCTACGGGTCCTCTACCACAGACGACACATCGATAATTATCTCGGTCAAAGATTTTCTCTTTTATCTCAGGAGAAAAGTCAAGTAGGTCAACATCCCTGACATATTTTGGATCATAACGATATATTCCCTTTTTAACTTTGATTAATCTGCCATCTTGGTGAAGTTTACGAATAGCTCTCCATGTATCACGGGGTTTTTTCCCGTATAGCTTAAGATATCGTTCCTCAACCCAATCAACAACTGGACCATGTTGAAGGTCTTTATTCGGATGCTTTTGAAAATACTCCCATATCAAATCGCTAATACTTTTAACCATTATTCTGCCACATTAAAACTGAGCTGATTTATCTGGCCCTCAGTGAGAAGCCGCTGTTTTGCCAATTCACAATACTTTTTATCAATCTCAACACCTATTCCCTTTCTCCCAGCCTGCAAACAGGCAAGCAATGTAGAACCGCTACCAAGAAATGGGTCAAGTATTGTATCACCTACAAAACTAAATAACTTTATGCATCGTCTGGGTAATTCAACAGGGAAAGGAGCAGGATGGCCAATCCTTTTTTTGCTCTCTCCCATGAAATTCCACACACCATTAGTCCAATCCATGAACTCCTTCCTTGATATATCTGATTTCCGACTACCACTCGTTTTTTTCCAATATTTTTTATATAAAATAACAATAACTTCTACTGGAGCGATAACATATGGCGCAGCAGCAGAGAGCCAGGAACCCCATGCTGTTCGCCGCGAAATATTCTGTTCATTCCATATAATCGTTGAATGGTAGTTAAAGCCTATCTGCTTGGCAATCGTCGTGATATCTGCACATACACTTTGTTGCCCTCCCTTATTCTTATCAAGGGGTATATTCAAACAAAATCTTCCATCATCTCTGATTACCTTGTAACATTTGGTAAGCCAATCTCTTGTAAAAGACAAATAGTCTTCGTAAGACATCCTATCGTCATGAGAATTGTACTGAATATCTACATTGTATGGAGGAGAAGTCACTATCAAATCAATAGAATTATTTTCAACACAATTTGTTTTCACAATATCGTCATTGTAAATCCAAATAGAGTTTTTTTGAAAATAAAGTTTTGCATTAGTCTCCTGTTTATCATTCGGGGATCCTATACCATAAAAAGCTTCATGTTCTTTTATAAATCGAGGTGCAGTAAATTTGCGCCGGATCTGCACTCCTAGGGGATCGGGCGATAGGAGCACGCCATGACCTTTCGTGCGGGAGAGTGCAGACGAACTACCAACTCTATAATCAGCAGCTTTTCTTGAGACCGCAATGGATTTATGTTTCATTGTAATCAAATTATCTCATTCATTATCGCTCGTCAATCATTCCAATAAACAAAAGATATGGTCCCCAATGCATTCTCCCCATGTGATGAACATTACCCATCTTTCTCAATTAACAGTGTTAGGACAGAATCATATCTTGAAAAGTACATTGACTCCTCAACAAATCTTTTCCTTTCATTATCATGCCTTACCCAGGCTGAGAGGGGCACTTTCCCTTTCAATGTGTTCGAAGAAGGCTTCTTAATAAAAAATTTGCTTGCAAGAGTTTCTTTCGATGGAGGTCTATTTATTTCTAGAAAATAAGGAAAAGATGAAGATTTAGAAAACCATTTAATCACACCGTCATCTATAAGGATCACAGCACATGAATATCTCGTTATTTCGGAAAATTTGATGGCAGCAGCTTGAAGAGAAACCCGAAAATATTCTGCAAGATTCGTAATGGTTTTAAGAGAAAGGGCTTTTCCTTTTATAGCCCTTCGAAACGCTATTGCAGGCATCAGGAATTCCGCTGCGAACTTGTTTGCCCGTCGTTCAATAATATTTTGCTCCGAATATTTTTCTATATCTTCCAATCTACAAATATATTTTTCATTTGTGTGAGTAGGTATATACCAATGCCCAAGCTCATGTGAAACCACAAAATTCTTTTTTAATCTATAGAGATCTGCTGCAAGAAGAATAAGATATTTTCTTTCTGTTTTTATGAGTGCTCCAGCAAAACCTTTGAAGTTATCCTCGCTTACTTTTATTCCCAGTTCCTGAGCAGCGGTTATGGGGTCAATAGGTTCATCTATATTACCAAGATCTCCGCGGAGTTTTCGAGCATAATCCTCAGGTTCCAGAAGTTCCTTGATATGTTTTCCAATCAGCTGCTTATCATGTTCTGTAATAATATTAAGATTATTAAAAAGAATCTCAACATTGCTTGGACCATGTTTTTCTACAGTCTCCGTTCCCTCATCGAGAAAAAAGGATCCAAGAGACTGGCTGAGCGCCCTAGCAATTCTTTTTAAAACCATTCTTGATGGTGTTCTTTTTGATCCCTCAATAAGTGACAATGCACCGGGCGTAATTCCAGAACTCCGTGCAAGATCGCTTTGTTTTATCATTAGGCGTTTTCTCTCCTGCTTTATCTTTTCTCCTAAGTTCATATTGCTCGTTACCTATTCAAAATACAGGGCAATGATGTTCCATCACCCAAACCTTTTACTTCTGTGCAAATGTAGCACTCTTTGACCGGGATCATCTGGACCGTTCGAACGAGCCCTTTCTTCCCGTCATATACTTGATATGTTTTTTCTGAAGGGCGGTCTAAAAATCCTGTTATAAGATTGATAAACTCTGTTGACGCAAGTGAAGCAATAACACCATTGAAGGTGATAACTGAAAGAGCATGAACCTCGCCCCCCTGTATGTATGGATTGTGAAGTGTCTCATCAGGCGAAGCTGTCTCTTTTGCAAGCATATCCTGATTTAAAATATCCATACACTCAAGACATGGTCCATCTGGAGAAATGACCATTACACGCCCCCCTATTCGATAAATTCTCCCATTTTCATCCAGTTGGATGTCAATCCCCATGTCAATAATGGGGATTAGATATTGAAAAGCCATTCTACTCAGAACCATCCTACTCACCATAGTATCTGTACAGCAAAAAATAACATCAGCATCTCGTAATTGGTAGGCAATAGACTTATGATAGATTGTTCCAATAATTTCTTTTACTTTTATCTCAGGATTGATCTGTTTACCAAAATTGCTTATCACGTGGACCTTATAAGACTTCTTTTGTACATCTTCCGGCCGTGAGCCTACAATCTTAGAACGATTGCTCTCCTCTATCTTGTCACTATCTATCAAGATAAACTTTTTTACTCCCAGATGAATGAGTTGCTGAAAGACCTGCGAGCCGACACCACCAAGACCAACAATACCTACTGTTATCCTCTCAAGACATCTCTGCCCCTTTTCCGTAAATGCATGAATCTGGCGGACGTAAGTCTCTGCGGGCACATAAGGATAATCATTATTACTACCAGAACAAGGAAAATTCCAAATCACATTACCTATGACCGATATCGTCTGGATTGGTTCAGAGTAGTTCTGATCCTTTCGCCAAATTCTTCCATCAATGCTGGACTGCCCGAATACCATCGCCCCATGGTGCTGGCCAGGGACTCGCTGTTGAATCTTTGGAAAAAGTTCTGCTTCACCTTGGTCATCGATTCCTGAAAAGCCGACCCGATCATTACTGAATGGATGGCTATGAGCCAGGATAACTGATAGCTTCTCATACCGACACTTTTTAACTACTCCACTGATGAATTCCGGACTAAAGAGAAGACCAAGAGGTCCCTTGGAAATAAAAACATCATCAGGTATAGGGATAACCTCTCGTACAAGAAGACTCAATTGCTCTTCTGACTCCCTCAAACCTGCTGTTAAGAATGCAGCCTCCTCATCTGCATGTCGTCCTCGGAGAAGATGACTTCGGAGCATATTAAAATCTTTTTGGGTAAAAAAAATGTTTGTTTTCATCCCTGGATCTCCACAAACCTTCTTTCTATAAATTTTAAATACCGCCATAAATTCTCACGGTTCTGATCCCATACCTGCGGTTGCCAGCAGAAATGAAGCCAGGATTGATTATTTAACTGATGAGGCCCGCAACCTTGCGTTGGCATCTGCCCTTTCTGAAGTCGCAAATTCAGTTCTGCCTCAAAACCGTTTGGCTTCGTACTTGGATATCCTACAGGAAGAATCACCAGGATTTTGATCGAACCTGAATTATTATTCTCATTCTTCCATCCCTCTGGAAGTTTAAAGTCAGGAATTTCTATATAGACAGAACCATCCGGCTGTTCCATAACTTGAAGGTTTGGATAATCTTCCTTGACCCTGGCGATATGGTCTTCGAGAAGTTTAATCAAAAGCTCATCCTTCCAATAGTACGGTTGACCCCAACTTGACCCACTGGTAAATCATAAAAACGTTCCCCTGATTTCATCTCAACAATCTCAGTGTCAGCAATAGGTTTGTCTGGCCGAACCTTCCCCGGCACCTCGAGAAAAAGTCTATTACCAGGAGGAATATTAGCCAAAGCTTTTATCTGGCTTCCTGTCATCTTTTCCTCGAAGACCTCAAATTTTTTGTCATTAATAAATATCTCATGTCTTTTTTCTGATTCCATTCTTTTTCCCTCCTTTCATCATTAAAGTTATTTTTACCATACTATAAATATTTTGTCAAGTAAATAGTGATAATTTTGTAAATTTAATAGTAACTATTTAAAATATATAATGATTTCGGAGTGTTTTGGTGTGTGAAAATCGAAATAAAAGACTTCCAAATATTTAATAAACGGAAATATAAAGGTTCCTTATAGAGACAGGCGTTATCTGGGTCAGGCGCCGTACTTGGCAAGCCTCCCTGCGTTTGCAAGGAGAAGGGGCATGAGGTGCTTCATCGGGAAGATGCCGAGGCTCCCGCGGTTGCACCCTTTCTCCGTGAACGACTCTATGCCATCAGCCCCGCACACCTTTGAATATATGAGGACCGGCACAGGATGCCAGCTGTGGCTCTTCAAGGGCGTGGGCGTTGAGTGGTCACCCGTAATGGCGAGCACATCAGGGGAAAGCGCCGTGATCCTGGGGATCAGGGAATCCACCTCTTCTATTGCCTTTACCTTTTTCTCAAGGTTCCCGTCCTCCCCTGCCGTATCAGTGGCTTTCACATGGATATAGAAGAATGTGAACGCCTTAAAATTCTTCTCAAGGATTGAGATCTCGTCCGCAGGGCTGTTCGCTCCCTCTATGACCTCCATGCCAACAAGCCTTGCAAGCCCTTTATACATTGGGTATGTCGCAATGGCAGCAGGCTTCAGCCCGTAAACCTCTTCAAATGTGGGAATATCCGGCCTCATGGAAAATCCCCTGAGAAGCACGCCATTGGCAGGCTTAAGCCCCTTAAGGGCCTTGGCTACCTTGTCCATGAATGCATTGGCAAGCTTGGCTGATTTGCCCGCCTTCTTGTCCAGGGGCTTGACCGGAGGGACCTTCTTCCCCTCCTTCTGGGGGTCTGCATCCGTGAGACGGTCCGATAGCCCGGCCCCCCTGAAAAGCGCAACAAAGCGATGCGATTTCCCGGGCCGGATAAGGACTTTTACCCCGTTGACTTCTGTAATCCTCTCCCTGAGGATCTTGTATAGCCTTGACAGGAATATGCAAATTGGGGGATCATAAATTAAAGTTTCGTTTACAGAATGGAGGGAGCCGTGACAGAAAAAGAAAGGAACGAAAGAATAGTAAAAGATATGCTGCGATATATAACCTGCCCTCAAATGGAACATGTCGTTCCAGCTAACAATTTATACGACTGGGGATTGAGTAAGGATGAGAGCAATTTTTTACTTAAAAATCATAATGCTTTGCTTTTTGGGGCCATATTTGATTATGGGTACCGTTATAAAAAAGCTTGGCAGGCGCCATTTGAGCTAAACAGGAGAATAGGGCATCTCGATCTGTTTCGGATAGCAAAAATGCCAGAGCACCAATTGCTTCCATACTTTCAGCGCGGACAATATGGCCAAGCACTACATCGGTTTCCTCGTACTTTAACAAAATGGATTATTTCTGCGAGTAAAAAGTTGGTCAATGAATACGGTGGTAACGCTTCTAATATCTGGCCAAATGGCACAATGGCAAAGACTGTTTTAAATCGTCTTGAAGAATTTGATGGAATCGGCCAAAAAAAATCTCGAATGATGGGGCGTTTTCTTGGAACATACTTTGGAGTATCCTTAACAAATTGGAACGAAATTGATATTGCGGTGGATAGGCATGTGGCAAGAGTTTTTTTGAGGACTGGATTGGTGCATAGAAAAAGCGGTGGTTTCTCTGTTGCAGAATTACGGGATGAAGTTATTCAATGCGCCAGAAAATTAAGACCTTCCTTCCCTGGATGTCTTGATGAACCTGCGTTTGAAATAGGAAGAGACTGGTGTACTGCTCAGAAAGCCTATTGTGAGTGGGAAGGAAATGGAGGCCCATGCCCAATAAAAAAGTCTTGCAGGAAAAAGACACATTTGAATATTCGGTGAAAGGAAGAGACAAATGGAGCAAGTATTGATGGAAGCAAAAGGAGTTTTGGGCCAACTTGAGCTTTTAGAAACCAAGATAAGAATCAAAAGGAAAGGTCTTTTGAACTGGGGGAAGGGTGACAAAGAAATTCTTATAAAACAAATTTCATCTATTCAGTTCAGGAAAGCTGGAATGTTGACTAACGGATATATTCAGTTTGCCTTTATCGGAGGACAGGAGGCAAAAGGTGGGTTTTTTCAAGCAGCCCAAGACGAAAATACAATTATGTTTAAGCGTGGCCAACAATCTGCATTTGAAAAAATGAAAGAAGCCATTGAGAAAAAGATTGCCTCAATGAAAGACTGGGAGACAAAGCCATCAAACCTTGATGAGTTGGAAAAATTGGCTGCGTTACGGGACAAAGGAATTATTAGTGAGGAAGAATTCAAAGCCAAGAAAAAGCAGCTTCTTGGTCTTTGAAAAGAAAAAATAATACAACAGCCCCTAATAGCGTGCTAATTGATCACCATGCTTACCTATGTGTTTTCGGCACTTTTCAATCTCCATAGGTTAAGCGCCGAACTTGGAGGGTTTCACCTGGCTGGGCAAAGGTACCGGTTTTGAGAATTAAGGTTTGACTTGTGCAAAGGTAATACTTATAATATCAGTAATACCATTAAGGAGGTAAGAAAATGTCAACAATAACAAAAAAGGGGCAGGTGACTATACCAAAACCGTTCAGGGAAAGCCTTCACATCAAGGAAGGTGACAGCCTTACCTTTGAGGTAAAAAACGACATCCTGATCGTAAAAAAGAAAGAAAGAAAATCCATACTAAACCTCGGTGGAATAGCAAGGGATAGGAAGGTTGGGATCGGTAGCGAAAGAGAATATACAAAAAGGGTTATCTCAAAAAGGATTGCCCATGAAGGATCGAAAAATGGATGAGCCTATTTTTGTTGATACAAATGTATTCCTGAGATTTTTTGTCAAAGATGTGGAATCCTCTTACCAGAAGGCTAAGGAACTTTTTAAGAAAGCGGAAAATAGAGAGATAAAGCTGGTGACAAGTGATTTGGTGATTGCTGAAATCGTATGGGTACTTGAATCTTATTATAACTTTTTAAAGGAAGAGATAAAAGAAGTGGTTGATACAATTCTTGAGTCAAGAAATATGGAAGTGGCTAACCATGCAAGGATTAAAGAGGCAATCGGGCTCTATGCATCAGGAAAGATGGATTTTATTGACGCTTACAATATTTCCTATATAAAGGCAAAAGGTTATAAGAAGTTGGCGACATTTGACATAGAGCATTTCAAAAATATTGAAGGAATAAAACCTGTTTGGTGACAAATAATCCCTAAGCGCCGTACTTGGCAAGCCTCCCAGCGTTTGCAAGAAGAAGAGTCATGAGGTGCTTCATTGGGAAGATGCCGAGGCTTCCGTGGTTGCACTCTTTCTCTGTGAATGCCTCTATGCCATCAGCACCGCACACCTTTGAATATATGAGGACCGGCACAGGATGCCAGCTATGACTCTTCAAAGGAGTGGGCGTGGAGTGGTCTCCTGTAATAGCAAGCACATCAGGGGAAAGCGCCGTGATCCTGGGAATCAGGGAATCCACCTCTTCTATTGCCTTTACCTTTTTCTCAAGGTTCCCGTCCTCCCCTGCCGTATCAGTGGCCTTAATATGGATATAGAAGAATGTGAACGCCTTGAAATTCTTCTCCAGGATTGAGATCTCGTCCTCAATGCTGTTCGCCCCCTCTATGACCTCCATGCCCACAAGCCTTGCAAGCCCTTTATACATTGGGTATGTCGCAATGGCAGCGGCATTCAGTCCGTAAGCCTCTTCAAATGTGGGAATATCCGGTCTCATGGAAAAGCCCCTGAGGAGCACGCCATTTGCCGGCTTGAGCCCCTGGAGGGCCTTGGCTACCTTGTCCATGAATGCATTGGCAAGCTTTGCTGATTTGCCTGCCTTCTTGTCCAGAGGCCTGACCGGAGGGACCTTCTTCCCCTCCTTCTGGGGGTCTGCATCGGTGAGACGGTCCGAAAGCCCCGGCCCCCTGAAAAGCGCAACAAAGCGATGTGATTTCCCGGGTTGGATGATTACCTTAATCCCATCAACAGTCTTCACTTTCTCACTCAAGATCTTGCACAGCTCAGCGCACTTCTCATCAGGAATCCTTCCTGCCCTCCTATCTGTGACAATGCCTTTGTCATCCATCGTGCAAAAGTTGGCGCGCGCTGCCACATCTCCCTTAGCAAGCTCCATACCAACACCCAGGGCCTCCAGGACCCCGCGCCCAATTGAATATTGGAGTGGGTCATACCCGAACAGAGCAAGGTGACCAGGGCCGCTCCCCGGAGAGATGCCCGGGAGAACCGGCACTCCCCTTCCGCAAGCCGAAGCATGCGCAAGGGAGTCTATGTTTGGCTTTTTTGCAGTCTCAAGGGCGGTCTTCCCGGTCAGGGGATCAGGGATCCCGCCAACCCCATCCAGCACCAGGAGCACAATACTTGTTCCGGCATCCTGGGCAAGATTCCTGATGAGGCCGAAGCCCTCTAAAGATTCAGAGTGTTTCATTCTTTCACCAGACTCATGTTATACCGGCAAGCCGGCTCTTGCCCGGAGAAGAGGGCCGCTCTCCCGAAGCTTTCCGGCTGGACTCTGTTTTTGCAAAGCTCTCTTTCTGAGCCTTGCTTGCCATTGTGTTCCACTCCTGGCAGGAAGGACACTGAGGGGAATAACGGCTGAACTCCTCAAGGCAATTTGAGCAGACAAATGGGATAAGCAGGGTCCTGCCGGCACCCGCAGCCTTTTTAAATTCCTCTGCTGCGTCCGCATAGCGCTGCCTTCGCATGTGAAGCTCACCGAGAAGATGGTGGAGATAGGGAGTCGTCCTGCCGTGCGATTCAATAAAGGAAAGCTGCTCCCTTGCCTCCTCTACCATCTCCAGCCTGAGGCAGAGCTTTCCGAAAAACAACCGCGCCGTGAGATCGTCTGGCCTCTCAGCCACCAGGCGAATGTAAAAATTGACCAGGGTTTCCGGTTCTTCCTCTTTCAAATACATTTCCTCTATGCGAAGGATGAAAGCAGCATTGCCGAACTTCTTATAACCCTGCTCCCATGCCTCCCGTGCCTTGTCTCTATCGCCCCGTTCAAGAAAGATATCCCCAATAGACATGTGGGCGGGAACAAACCCGGGATCAAGCTTGAGGACATCCCTGAGTTTTTTCAAGGCCTTGTCCACATCTCCCTTTCTCGACAGCTCCATTGCGTAGCTATATTTGACCCTTGCCTTTGTCTTTCTTTCGCCAGGATAGTCGGCAGTACCCTTGGACAATCTCGTTATGGTCTTCTCAATCCTGTAGGCATCTTCCCATCTCTTGCCCTTCTCATAGATATTCCTCAGCCTCCTCAAAGCCTCACGATCCTCCCGGTCAAGGGATAGTATCTTTTCAAGGACTTCCTCAGCCCCTGCCAAGTCCCCCTGGATGAAGCTGTTTTCTGAAAGCTTGAAGAGGACTTCTAAATTATCGCCGTCAAACTGCCTTCCCTTGTTGAGGACCTTGATCGCCTCTGAATAATTTCCTTTAAGAGCATGTATCTCCGACAGCCGAAGATACGGCTTTATATTCGCCGGGTATTTATCCAGCGCGCCGGAAAACAACTCGGCCGCTTTATTGTAATTGCCCTTGATGAAATGTTCCACGCCCCGATGATAAAGCTCGTCGCTTCTCTGAATCCCTTTGATTTGTCGGGATTCCCTCCAGTTCCTGAATGCCCTCCGTCCCTCTCTCAATAAACTCCCAAGTGCCATGAGCAGCATTCCTGACATGAATGAAAAGAGCAGAATCTGCGGAAGGCCCATTGACAGGGATGTGTCTGTGCCGAGGTGGATATCAACCAGTTGGGGGTTAAGAATGGAAAGATATACAAAAACAGCTATGATGGCTGCAAGGACAAATAAAAACAAGAAGTAAATCATGCGCCTCTCCTCTCTATCATCTTCTCCTTGATGCGCGGAGCATCGCTCCACAGGTTCTCAAGGTCATAGAATGACCTCACCTCTTCCTGGAAAATATGGAGGATAACCTCATCATAATCCATTAAAACCCATTTGCCCTCTGTCAGCCCCTCGATGCCCATTGGAAAAATCTTATCCTTGCCGAGGACTTCTTCTATGTTAGAGGCGATGGCTCGAACCTGCCGGTCGGACTCGCCGCTGCAGATGACGAAATAACTTGATAAAGGAAATATGTTCTTTACATCAAGGATGACAATATCCGATGCCTTCTTCTGATCGGCCAGCTCGGCGCAGCGAAGCGCAATGGATCTGGGATCCAGCGTTCTTCTCACCGATAGAGCTTATGATTTAACATATATTTTTCTACTGCGGGAGGGACAAGATATGAAATCGAAAGCCCCTCTCTCACCCGCCTTCTTATCTCACTGGAAGAAATATCGAGAGGAATCATCCCCCTGAAATAAATTGATCGTCCTGAAAGATGAGTGAACCTGTCATTTTTTTTATCATAACAGAATTTCTTCCTTGCTTCAACAGAAAGCGCCTCCTTCAGCCCTCTCAATGGCTTTCCGGGACGGCTCAGAACAAGCATATTGCAGAGGGTAAAAAGTCTCTCAAATTCCTTCCAGGTCGTTATCTCCCTGAAGGCATCCGATCCCAAAATAAAAGTAATGTCAGCCCTTCCATGCGAGGTTTCAATGAAGTGTTCCACTGTCTCAATACTATAGGATGTAACACTCCTCCTGCATTCAAAGTCTGAAACCGAGAACCGGGGATTGCCCCTTATGGCAAGATTGACCATCTTCAAACGGTGTTTGGCCGAGAGCTGTTTTCTAAGGGGTTTGTGAGGGGGGATTGCAGACGGGACAAATATCACCCTGTCAAGACCCAGCATCTCCATTGCCTCTTCTGCTGCCCTGAGATGCCCGTAATGGATGGGATCAAATGCCCCGCCCAGGATCCCGATTTTACTGGCGGACCTGTCCCTCGCCATAAACGATGAATTTACGGGTCGTCAGCTCTTCCAGGCCCATTGGACCAAAAGCATGGATCTTTGAGGTGGATATCCCAATCTCTGCACCAAGCCCAAGCTCGAAGCCATCGCTGAATCTTGTAGATGCATTCACAAGGACCGTGGAAGAATTGACCTTCCTCAGGAATTTCTGGGCGTTGGAGTAGTTCCTGGTCACAATGGCTTCTGTGTGCATTGAGCCATACCGTGCAATATGATCAATTGCCTCATCAATATTCTTCACCACCCTCACGGCGAGGATCAGGTCAAGATACTCTGCATACCAGTCTTCTTCAACAGCCTTTTTAATACTATTAAGGATCTTCCGGGTCCTCTTGCATCCCCTCAATTCCACGCCTGCCTTTTTGTATTCCCTTGCCATGCCGGGAAGGAATTCCCTTGCGATCTTCTCATGGACGAGCAAGGTCTCCATGGCATTACAGACCCCAGGACGCTGCACCTTGGCGTTGTAGCAGATCGTCCTGGCCATCTTCAGGTCTGCGAACTCGTCCACAAACACATGGCATACCCCCTTGTAGTGCTTGATCACGGGTATCCTGGATTTCTCTGTCACCATCCTTATAAGACCTTCCCCTCCCCTGGGGATAATGAGGTCAATATCGTCCTCAAGCACGAGCATCTCCGAAATGACCTCCCGGTCTGTTGTAGGAATGATCCCAATCGCAGCCTCGGGTATTCCTGCCTTCTTCAGGGCCTTGCGGAGGACCCGGACAATGGCCGTGTTCGATCGGATGGCTTCGGATCCGCCCCTCAGAACCACGGCATTTCCTGACTTGATGCAAAGACCTGCTGCATCTGCAGTAACATTGGGCCTTGACTCATATATGATCCCGATGACACCCAGAGGGATGCGCATCCTCCCTACGAGAAGCCCGTTTGGCCTCCTCCACATGCCGGTTACCTCTCCAACCGGGTCTGAAAGTTTTGAAATCTCAAGTAGACCATTTGCCATGTCTTTGATCCGCGAATCAGTCAGGGTGAGCCGGTCTATCAAGGCAGGAGACAGCCCTTCGGATTTTGCGGCCTTAAGGTCTTTGAGATTCTCATGCTTCAAGGCTGCAATGTTCTTAACAAGGCCGTCTGCCATCTGCCTCAACGCCTCATTCTTGACCTTTGAGGACAGGTCTGAAAGAAACCTTGATGCCTCCTTTGCTGACCTGACAATTTTTAGAATCTCTTTTCTGATGCGCATAGAGCTCACTCTCCTCTGCCAGGGGTCCTGCCCGTTTTGAGGACAACGAGATTGTCTCTATGGACGATCTCGTCAGCTATGTTAGACCCCAGGACCCTTTCGATGTGGGATGTCTTCAGGCCCTTGATCTTCTTGATCTGGGACGATTCAAGCTCCACAAGCCCCCTGGCAAATTCCTTCCTGTTCTCTCCCAGAATCCTGACTGCCTCTCCTGGACCAAATGCCCCCTTGACCTCCTTCACTCCAATTGGGAGGAGGCTTTTTCCCCTATCAATAATGGCCCTTTTTGCACCCTCATCCACAACAATCTCGCCAGCCGGTTTCAGGGTATAGGCAATCCAGTGCTTGCGGCTGCCAAGCTTCTTTTCTTCAGGCAGAATAAGGGTTCCCACCTCTTCTCCATCAAATATCCTTTTCAGAACACCCTCTCTCCTCCCGTTTGCGATGACCGTGGGGATCCCGTATTGAGAAGCCTTCTCCGCTGCCTCAAGCTTTGTAACAATTCCGCCGACGGTCAGGCCTCCAGGACCCGGCTTCTTTGCAGTCAGTAGCCTTTTATAAATATCCCCTATTACGGGAAGGAACTTCGCTGACCTCTCCTCCTTTGGGTCGGATTCATAAACACCATCAATATCAGACAGGATGATAAGGGCATCTGCCTCCACAAGGGCAGCCACAAGGGCAGAGAGGTTGTCGTTGTCCCCAACCATGATCTCCTCCACAGCCACCGAATCGTTCTCGTTAACAATAGGAAGTATCTTGCTCTTCAAGAGCGTGGTCATGGTATGGCGTGCATTGAGGAAACGCCCTCTGTCCCTCAGGTCATCGTGTGTAATCAGGATCTGACCCACAGTGATCCCATGCCCCTGGAATGCCTCTTCATAGAAATGCATAAGCCTGCTCTGTCCGACAGCAGCGGCAGCCTGCTTCTCAGGGACAGTCTTGGGTCTTTCCCTGAGGCCAAGCTTGGCAACTCCTGCAGCAATGGCGCCCGAAGAGACGATAACTGCCTCTGTCCCCCTCTCCACGACATAAGAGACGCCGGATGCAAGCCTCATGAAGGCCCTGGGATCAAGATTGCCTTCTTTGAATGTGAGGATACTGCTCCCGATCTTGATCACAGCCCTCTTCACTGTTTTGAATTGCGCTCTCTTCATTCTGGTAAAACCTTTTTCACTGACTGCCCTTGACCAATTTCTCCTTTCGCTCCCATCCCTATCCCGCCAAGCTTGTCGCCAAACCGTTCCACTGCCCTGCTGACATCATCGTATTTATTCTTTGCGTTGGAAAGATGGGTGCCAATGGTATCAAAATCCTTCTTGAATCTATCAAAATCGCCCTGAAGGCGGCCCAGGGCATCTTGAAGCTCCCTTGCCTCCTTCTCAATCCTCATGCCCCTGAGCCCCAGCAGGATCGTCCTTAAATAGGCATAAAAGCTATATGGTGAGACCGGGATCACCCTTTTCTGTAGCGCATAGGGTAGAAGCCCGCCCTCGCTCTCGTCTTTGAGGATAATCTCATAATACACGTTTTCAGCAGGAATATACATGAGTGCAAAATCAAATGTCCCTTCGTCAGTAAGTATGTATTTGGATGCAATGGAGTCCACATGCTTCTTCACATCCCTCATGAATTCCTTTCTTCGTGACGCTCTTTGTTCCTCGCTCTGTCCCTCCATTATCCTTCTGAAGTTATCAAGCGGGAACTTGGCATCCACAGAGACAAGCCCATTGGACAACCGGATAACAGCGTCCACTTTTGTCCCGTTCCTGAAGGTATACTGGATTGTGTAATTCTCAGCCGGCAGGATCTGGTTAAGGAGATTCTCAAGGAAAAGCTCTCCAAGCTCTCCCCTGAGCTTGGGCGGCCTTAGAATGTCTTGAAGCTCAGAGATGCTCTTTCCTATTTCAATAAACCTCTCAGTAGCGCCGGAGAGATTCCCGATTTTCTCCCGGACATCTGCAAAAATGTCCCCGATCTGGCCTGTCGTGGACTGAAGCTGACTGGTAATGGATGACAGATGAAGATTGACCTGGGATGTCAATTGGTTCACCTGCTGCTGAAGCAGGGACAGACCATCAGGAGACTGTGCAGACCTGTTCTTATATAAAAGAAGGCCGACGAGCACAACCAGCACGAACAAAAGGACGAGTATGCCGACAGACACTAACTCCATAGAATCCGTGTTACTTCATCGAGCAGGGGCTTGATGCCCTCGCCTGTGGCTGCAGAGATCGGAAATGCCTTTATTCCCTTTTTCTTAAAATAGGACATTAACCCGGATACCTTTTCCCTTGCCTCTGGCAGGTCTATTTTGTTGAGAGCAATAACCTGTGGCTTGGCAGGCAGCGAAGGGTCGTATGCCTCCATCTCTTTCATGACAGCCAGGTAATCCTTGATCGGCTCACGGCTGGGAAGATCCGAGAGGTCAAGCATATGCATGGAAAGGCGGGTCCTCTCTATGTGGCGAAGAAACTGTATTCCAAGGCCAGATCCCTTGTGCGCGCCCTCAATGAGGCCGGGAAGATCTGCAACAACAAAGTCTCTTCCATCATGGTGCCTGACAACTCCGAGGTTGGGAACCAGGGTCGTGAAGGGGTAATCTGCAATCTTTGGCCTCGCCGAGGAAATACGGGATATAAGTGTGGACTTCCCTGCATTGGGGAACCCAATAATGCCAACATCGGCTATGAGTTTCAGCTCCAGCACGATCCATCTCTTTTCACCCATTTCCCCTTGTTCTGCGATCCTGGGAGCCCTGTTGGTAGAAGTGGCAAATTTCTTGTTTCCCCTGCCACCTTTGCCTCCCTTCGCAATAACCATGTGCCGGCCGGAGACTGTAAGATCGCCGAGGACATCATTGGTCTCTCCATCCTTGACCACAGTGCCCGCAGGGACCCGAAGAACCAGGTCAGGCGCATCCCTTCCATCCTGATCCTTGCCCTTGCCGTGCTGGCCCCGCTTTGCCTTGTAATGCCTCTGGTAGTGAAAATCTAAGAGTGTTGAGAGATTGGAATCTACAAAAAGGAGGACATTCCCGCCCTTGCCGCCGTTTCCTCCATTGGGCCCTCCGCGGGGAACGAACTTCTCACGCCGAAAGCTGACGCATCCGTTACCACCGTTACCGGCCTGCACATATACCCGAGCCTCATCAACAAATTTCATGCACGGGCGGGAACTACGCTGACCCTTTTCTTCCCCTTTCCAAAGCTCTCAAATTTGACAAAGCCGTCTTTCTTTGCATAGAGGGTGAAATCCCTGCCCATTCCTACATTGAGGCCGGGGAAAATCCTTGTCCCCACCTGGCGGACAAGGACATAACCTCCCTTGACGAATTCCTGAGCAAACCTCTTAACGCCCCTTCGCTGCCCCTGGCTGTCCCTGCCGTTTCGGGAGCTGCCCTGGCCTGTCTTATGAGCCATGTGACCCTCCTGTTTCAATCTTGACAATCTTGAGGGAGCTATAGACCTGTCTATGGCCCCATTTCTTCCTGTAGTTCTTACGCCTCTTGCGTTTGAACCCGATGATCTTATCCCCCTTGATCTCTCCAAGGATCTCAGCCTTGACGATTGCGCCGGAAAGCTCTGAAGGGGCTATGCATGTCCCATCCCCCCCGATTGCGAGGACATCCTTAATATCCAGGCTCTCCCCTGCCTTGCCTTTAATCCTCTCCACCTGGATAACATCCCCTTCTTTCACATGATATTGCTTTCCGCCGCTTTTGATGATCGCATACATTCCTTCTTCTCCTTTGGCGATTATGATACCAGCATGCCCCTCAAAAAGTCAACCCCATGAATATAGACAGAGAAAGTGAGGGAATCTTCCATGCCTCCGGCGTGTAGTGTCTATCTTCAGGTGAACCCCTTCGGGGCGAGCACCGACTGAGGTTGGGTTTTGATTCATTAGGAGAATCGGATGTCAGCAATAAAAGAGACCCTACGCTCCGCTTCCCTTAAGCCGCAGACGGGGCAGGGGCCTGAGCAGTCTTCTTTTCGCTTGGGAAATAACTGTTTTCAATCTTCCCATTGCTTTAATAGAAATTTTCAACAATATCACAACATAATTGGTAAAAATAATATATTATATTTCAAATAGTTACGAATTTATGCCCGATTTTGTGAAAAAAAGCTTGACTTTTGTTTTTTGAAGTGATATAATCGAATAAAAGGAGAACAATATGAATAATGAGCAAAAAGAAACCCACAAAAGGACTTTTCAGAAGAGCCGCCCTTATCCCCCCTCTGACATCGAGGAGGCATTAGAATTTGCTGGGATTGTCGAAAAGCTTGGGGCAAGAAATGTGTCAGAACAAATCTTATTAAAGGAATTGGGATTAACAAACCCAACTACAACATCTTTTTGGGCCAAAAAGACCAGCGCGAAACATTTTGGTTTTATAATCGTTGATGGAAAAAGCTATACACTTACTGAACGAAGCGGGCAAATCCTAAGGCCAAAGGATGAAGATAGTAAAAAAAACCTTTTGGTGGAATCCTTCTTAGAACCCGTCTTATATAAGGATCTGTGGGATAAATTCCAAGGAAAACATGTCCCCCCTACGGAGACCCTCGCAAATATTCTTTTACACGACCACGGCATAAATGTGCATGTAAGTAGAGATGCTGCGAGGGCATTTATAGACTCTGCTAAATATGTGGGCTTGTTAGGACCAGACAATGTGCTCAAGAGTTCAAGGATAAATGGTGAAACGGCTCTCATAGGCGAAAAAGATGCCGGTGCATTAAAACAGGGCCCTGTCTCTATTCCAGGTACAGTTATGGCAACAATAAAATTATCTAAAGGCCCTGCATCCATTGCAGTGCCTGAAGGAGGAATCACCAAAAAGGATAGTGAACGCTTAAAAAAGTTGATAGATGCATATGTTGCTGAGGAGACGGTCAATGGAGGATAGACCCAAAAGGGATGGAGTTATCAGCATAGATGTTAAATCACTTTCCCATACCAATCTTGTTGAAGTCATTCAGAAGCTTAAGGATAGCGAACATCCTGAGCTATTACGGATGGCTCAGAAGGAATTGGTAGAAAGACTTAAGCAAAAAGGTTTTACCAATAAGAAAATCGCCACATTGCTGACAATAAATGTTTATGGAGTAGCTAAAAAGAAAGCGATTGCTACAGAGTGGGCGGATGCTTTAGAGATTACGAAAGAAGAATTTCTACAACTTATCGGGAAGAGATAATAGTCTTTCTACCTTTTGGAGAAATGACCGCATTTTTTTGTTCTGACTGAAGCAAGGCCCCAAGCAATCGTTTGGCAGGTTTCACGATAACTTCTTGATAATATACATCTTTTATCTTTGAATAACTCTTTGCTTTTTTGGTCACGGAGCCTCTCACCAATATATAAATATAGCATATCTTCCAAAAACAAGTCAAGATGAAATCGAATCCAATTTATAAAGGCTTGAAGGGCATTAGGTACTGAGTTGTCATCTTCCCTGCCTCACTGCGATACAGCTCTATAGCTGGGCCATCAGGAGCATATCCCTTTTCTTTCATCCATTAGCCAAGCTTCGGATATACCTTGATGGGGCCGATGGCTGGCGATCCAGTGAAAGAAGCCGATGCATACTGCTGCCGCTTATGACCTCGGTCTTGAAGAACTCTATCACCGCCGCAGACCCACTGATCATTAGGCCAGCGATATTTCTTAAGCCTTCGGATTTCACCTTCTGTGGGTCATCGCAGTACTCCCTGAACCCCTCGATGATCGGGATATTCTTCTCCTTCAGGATATTTTCTACTTCGGTGATCTTCCTGACGATTTTGTGATACGGCCCCTTGTGCTCAAGGTAAACAACCGTGAGGGGTTCAACCTCCTCGGTCTTCATCTCTATCCTCTGGAAAGTTCCTAAGTTCCATAAAGCCACGATGATAATGACCACAAGTCCTGCTCCTACAACAGCAATAATCTTTTTCATGATTGCCTTTCATACGAAAGCACCCTACTTCCTACCTTGCGGATTGAATTATATAGTATTACCTACAATATTCTAAAGTTCTCGTATACATTTTGTAAGGCATTTGCAACAATCTTCCTTATTTCTATAACCCTTATTTCTATAACCATTGATGTCAACCGTCAACAGGCATATGAATTGACATTTTGTTGCACTCTTCATACTATCTGTTATGAAAAAAATGCCTCAAAAAGACTACAATTCGGAAAGCCCGCTGAAAAATATCAGGGTTATTGACCTCTCCCAGTTCCTCTCAGGGCCGCGATGCACCCAAATCCTGGCCGACCTTGGAGCAGAGGTAATAAAGGTTGAGTCGCCCATGGGCGAGGAGATGAGGCTCATCACTTTTCTGATGCCTGGAATGGAGAGGCTCATGTCTGTTTTCCATCGCAACAAGAAGGGCATCACCCTGAACCTCAAAACAGACAAGGGAAGGGAAATCCTCAAGCAGCTCGTGAAAAAATCCGATGTCCTTGTGGAAAACTTCACTAAGGGGATTATGGAGGGAATGGGGCTTACCTACGAGTCCCTCAGTGCGCTCAACCCCAGGCTAATCTATGCCTCTATCTCGGGCTTCGGCAGGACTGGACCCCTTAGCAAGCGGCCTTCGTTTGACATCATCTCGCAGGCTACAAGCGGGATCATGTTTGCCCTTCATCAGCCTGACAAGCCCCCTGGCGTCTTTTTCGGAGATATGGTGAGCGGGGCCTACTGCGCCACTGCAGTGCTCTTCGCCCTCTTAGCCCGTCAGATGAACGGAAAGGGGCAGCACATAGACATCTCCATGCAGGATGTCATGTATTACCACAATTATCGCTCCATAGCCAAGAGGTCTATAGAGCCCGTATGGGACCAGGTCACCGAGACCCTGGGAAAAGACCCGGAGCTCCTGTTCACGGACCAGAGGAGAAGGATGTTCTTCTGGAATTCATACAAGGCAAAGGACGGCTACATCGCTATCGTGGCCATAACCGACCCTCAGTGGAAGAGGTTTGCCGATGTCATTGGAAGCCCTGTGCTGAAAAACGAGGACAAATACGGAAACTTTGTCCTCCGCGTTCAGAACTCCCCGAAGGCCGTGAAGATCGTGAAGGAATGGACTGCCAAGCACACCGTGGACGAGATAGAAGATATCCTGGACAAGGCCGATGTCCCCTGCGGCAGGGTCCACGATGTTGACGGCGCCAACAGGGACCCCCAGCTTGAGGCCAGGCGCATGTATGAAGAGGTCATGCATGCCGGTTTTGGGGAGATCGGCGTGCCGGGAATCCCATTCAGATTCTCTGAGACCGAAACCCGCATCTCCTCCCCTGCCCCTGACCTGGGCCAGCATACGGTTGAAGTCCTCACATCCCTATTGGGAATGACCGAGGAAGAGGTAAAGAAACTTAAAGAAGAAGAAGTCCTCTGATCGAGTTAAAAACGGGCATTGATTAATCTTTGCAGTAATGATATGTTTACATTTAGAAAGAAGCATCATGGGATTAATTATAAAAGAGCTCTCGGTGGCTGGAAATAAGGACAAAGCAATAGTGCGGGTCCTATTTGATACCGGCTCCTCGGAATCCCTTTTGAGAAGAGATGTCGCTGAAAAACTTTCCACCTTGATTCCTCTCGCCTCACCCAGGACATTAACCCTTGGCGATGGCAGGGGAAAAGCCACTGCCACGCATGGAACTATCGTAGATGTTACAATGAAGAACTGCAAAATATTTATACCTGTTTTGGTTTTAGATAACCTGGGTGAAGAGATGATTCTTGGTGCAGATGCATTTCAACGCTGGAAGATAAAGCTCGATCCCGAGAAAGAGGAAATCATTATTGATCCAGGTGCAACTGACTTAAAGTTGTTCTGAAGTATCACATTTCACTGCCCCTGACCTGTGCTTGCATATCATTTTCCGGTCCTTTCCAGGATCTCCAGGGCCTTTTTTAGATAAACAGGGGCTGTGCTCTTGCCCGGCGAGTTGGTTTCCTCATAGTGGTCTCCGGTCTCATCAAAAATAGAGACATTCTCATTGAAATCTGCCTCAGGGACAATGTAACCCCCTTCGTTGTTGGCCAGGCCCAGGATGAATTTATATGGCCCTTTCATGTAATCCCTGACCGCGATAGGAACCAAATATGGGTCTGCATGCTGGCTCAATGGGTCTAAGGGGTCATGCTGGAGGAAGTAGATGTTGGGTCTCGGTGTGACCGCGCTCGATGTGAATGGAAGGAAATCCTCAGGAAGCCCGTTGGCAAGCTCTGGAAAAAGCTCGCCAGGCGCCCCTATCATCTGGCCGTGTCCCAGTGTTAAAGCCTGGATCAGGACAGGTGCACAACCCTTCATGACCTCCTGGCCGGCCTTTTCCCCAATGGAGATCATGACCTTCTCCTGACAGGGCCGCACCTCGTCTTCACTGCACCCATACTTGTCCCTGCATTGATCGTATGAATAGATGATCCTCTCCTCCGGGATATCCATCAGGCCAAACTCCCTTGCCAGCTCCATTGCCTCCCTGTTGTCCAGCGGGAACATCCCATATCCATATTCAAGCCCAATCCCCTTTATTTCTGATGGAGCGGCATCCTTCAGGATCGCAAGCGCCACCAGGCCAATCAGTCTCCCGAATCTCTCGGCCTCCTCAAATGTGTTTGCACTCACATTGGGGGTCATCATGCCTCCGAGGGCACCGGGGATGAAAATAGCCACACCACCGATTGCCCCCTCTACCTCCTCCCTAAGATAATGCGGGAAATCCGATGAAATGAAATGGTTCTCGCTCCATAGGATCTCCGGGTGGGCCGCAAAATTGATCAATGTCGCTATAGTCTTTTCGCTCTGTGCCTCTATCACATGCATAACAAGCAGGGTCCTGTCCACGATCAGGGGATCGCGGCCTGGGCTCCCTATGCCTCCACCGTCCCTCACTACATCCGGCTGGACATCCTCCCTGGCAAAAATCAGCCTGGCAGGGAGCATGCGCCTCTTCGCCTGCTCCACAGCAGATGCTACGCCATCCTGGACAAACATCATGTAGTCCTTGTTGAGACCGGTGGTAAACATGTTCGGCCCCCACCTTCCAATCGTATCAGGGCCGTCGTGTGTGTGGGTGCTGCATACGATGATCTCCTCTGGGATTATCCCAAGCCTTTCTTCAATGAAGTCCTTTGTGTCCCTGACATGGTTGGCCATGTAGCCAACAAGATCCACTGCAACCAGGACAACCCTCTCTGCGTTGTATTCAAGGACAATGGCCCTGGCCCAGAGATCATCGTGGACGCCGAAGGCAAGGCGTCCAGTCCCAAAACCTGCGATCCAGACCGGGTCAAACCTCCCGTTATTATTGACATCTGTAAAGGGTTCCCCCTGGTCCCAGAGTAAATTTCCATTCACATCTGTAAACGGCTCCACAACAGGGGTGATCTTTACTGCTGCTGCGCCGGCCCAGAGTTTGTTATCGCACCTGCCGCATAACGGCCCCCTGTCCCTCCCGCAAGTTATAAAGAAGGCGATCAAACATAATGTGCTCATAAAAAGCAGGGCACGCAGGAATTTCTTCATAAACACTTCACCAAAGAAGATTATATCATCAGCAGCTTCATTTTTATGTCATCTCTGAAAGTGCGCCTCCGGCGCAAGGCGGACGACGAAGCAATCCCTAAAAAGAGATTGCCACGCCCACCTATGGTGGGCTCGCAATGACAGTAGCAGAAAACAATGATTTCGATTAATCGTAGAAGTTGCGGGGCCAGGAGTGCTTCTTGAGCTCTGAGAGGAGCGATTTCGAAAGCAATTTCCCGTCCGATGCCTGCGCATTGGTTTCGGCATGCTCAGGCCGCCTCATGCCTGGAATAACAACAGACACAGCCTTATGCGAGAGGCAGAATTTCAGCGCCCCCACGGGGAGGGAAATGCCTTCCTTATCAAAGAGGGGCCTTAGCTTTTCCACCCTTTCAACCGTCTCCTTGAGCCTCGGCTCCTTGAAGTAATCACTCCTCCAGTCCCCTGGAACAAATGTTGTACTCTTCGTGAATGTCCCGGCAAGGCTTCCCTCATCAAGGGGCACGCGGACTATGACACCGATATTTTCCTTCAGGCACAAAGGGAAGAGTTTCCTCTCCGGGGACTGATCGAAAATATTGTAGATCACCTGGACAGTGGCAATGATGCCGGAAGACGCTACCTTCAGGGCGCTGTCAGGGTCATGGTCGTTTATGGAGACGCCGAAGTGCTTGACCTTGCCTTCTTTAATGAGTCTTGCACACTCCTCCTTCAGCTCGGATATGTCCGGATCGCCCATCCATGTGTCGGTCCATACATGAAATTGCTGGAGGTCTAAGCAGTCAATATTGAGATTTTTGAGGCTTCTTTCCGTGCAGGCTCTGATCCATTGTGCAGGAAAAACATCCTTCAGCGGGATCTCGTAGCTCGCAGGCCATCGCCCGTTCTTCGGCGGAATCTTTGTGGCTATTGTTGCCCTGGCTTTCCTCTCCTTGAAAACCTTTGCTATTAGGCCCTCGCTGTGTCCATCCCCGTATGCCAGCGCCGTATCAAAGAATGTGATCCCTATGTCCAGGGCCCTGTTAAGCGCCCTGGCAGCAAGCTCGTCATCCCTGGGCCCCCACATCCCTCCAATACCCCAGGCCCCGAATCCTATCTCTGAGATTGTGAAGCCGGTCCGGCCCAGTTTTCTATATTTCATATATATAAAGCCTATTCGTCTTGAAGGAAACTGTCAAAGCAATTCCTGAAGGTCATTTCAAGAGAGCTGGCTCCTGTTATCCTGCTATCCCAGACTATTGACATTTATTATAATTATTAGTATTTATTAATAATAATACAATGAGATGTTACTATAACTTCCTTGTTTTTCTGATATTTTTATTCTCTGGATGCATTGAAAAAGTTCATGTAGGACCCCATATATCCCAATCAAACCCTGCCTCAGGGCCACAAGGCACACAGATTACAATTGAAGGAGAAAGATTTGGTCTCTTCGCAAAGGAGGCAAATCTCCTCTATCGAAATGTCCCCCTTGAAATCACAGAGTGGAAAGACACGAAGATCACTGCTGTCATTGGAAAAGGATTCATCCAAGGGCCAGGGGAGCTCAGGGTCATGTCTTCCGATGAGTTTCTGAGCAATCCAGCAGTATTCTCTGTAACCCCAGCTATCTCTTCTATTGATCCCGCCACTGCCCCTGTGGGAAATGATATCGTTATCGCTGGAACAAATTTCTCTTCTGCCCAGGGGAACAGTTCAGTTGTATTCTCAAGTATCACAGCTCAGGAGATCCTGAGTTGGTCTGACAACTCTATAAAGGTCAGGGTTCCTGATGGAGCCCAGAGTGGCACGGTGAAGGTTATTGTTCAGGATCTGGAGAGCAATGGATTGGGATTCACAGTGTCTCCCTTGATCATCTCGCTGAATCCTGAGCAGGGGCCTGTGGGTTCCACTGTAACCATTACGGGGAAAACTTTTGGCCAGATACAAGGCTCTAATATAGTGAGCTTCAATGGTGTGGATGCAGGCCCTGCTCAAACATGGGAGGACACCCGCATCGTAATCGCAGTTCCACCATTGGCTTCAACCGGGCCAGTGAGGGTGACTCGCGACGGTGTTTCAAGCAACGAAGTAGTATTCTCTCTGGGACCAATGCTCGCAGGGCTCTCGCCCACCTCAGGATCGTCAGGGACCGTCGTTCTCCTCTCCGGATTAGGATTTGGGATAAATCAAGGTACAAGCCAGGTGAGGTTTGGTGGGATTCCGGTATCTGTCTCTTCCTGGGCTGATACCAACATCTCCTTCATTGTTCCCTCTTGGGCTAATGGGGGCCCCAATAGTGTTGATGTTCTTGCAGGGAATGTGGCAAGCAACAACCTGTCTTTTATTGTGACGCCTTATATTGGTGGGGTTTGGCCCTCGCCTGCGTACGGAGGACAGATCATCACCATCAATGGAACAGGGTTTGGCCAAGCCCCTGGTTCCCTGCTCATTGGAGGTTTGACTGCGGCAGTCACTTCCTGGTCGCAGGGGATCATCACAGCAGTGCTCCCTCAAGCAATTGAAGCAGGCGTGCATGAAGTGGTTGTCCTCACTTCCTATGGGATCAGCAATGCTTTCCCTCTCCTTGTCACGCCGTATATCTCCTCATTAAACCCTGGCTCTGGAAGTGGAGGGAACATGGTGACCTTGACTGGATCGGGATTTGGAGCCCTCCAGGGAACAGGTCAGGTCCTTGTGGGAGGAATCCCGGCCCAGACCTCAGCCTGGTCGAACACCCTTATCTCCATTGTGGTCCCTGATATTGTTGGGCCAGGGCCGTGCTGGACAGCGGTTATTGCTGCTGGGCTCTGGAGCAACAGCATGGGCTTCACTGTCCTTCCGTCTCTTCAGACGATCGCGCCGAATAAAGGGTCGGCAGGGATGCAGGTCCTTCTCACCGGAGCCAACCTCTGGTCCTCATATCTCACAGGCACGGTCTATTTCAATGGCGGTACGGCAGACAGCGCCCTCTCCTGGGTTATGGCCTCCATTGTTGTCACTGTTCCCACAACAGCATCCACTGGCCCTGTCTTCGCAACCATAGGGCCCTACAGCACCAACGCCCTTTCATTTACAATCACCCCAAGGATTACCTCTCTAAACCCTGCACAGGGACCCATAGGCTCATCTGTTGTGATCTCAGGGAGCGCCTTTGGTCCTGTGCGAGGGACAAGCATAGTGACATTCGGCGGTGCTTCGGCCTCTGTCATATCCTGGTCTAATACCTCTATCACCGCCCTTGTCCCTTCCCTCCCTGTGGGTATCATGGATGTCGTTGTCACTGTCGGAGGGGAGCCCAGCAATTCCATGCCATTTACGGTGATTCCCTATATAAGTTCTATCATTCCTGCCAGCGCCTTTGGCGGAGACACATTTACTGTAAATGGTCTCTCCTTTGGGTTCACTCAGGGGACAAGCATCCTGACGCTTGGTGGAACAAATATAACCCCATCATCGTGGTCTAATACCATGATCGAGTCTCTGATCCCTGTTGACAAAGGAGGTGGTAGTTACCCTGTGGTTGTCACAGTATCAGGTATTCAAAGCAACTCGGTGAACTTTGGCATCAGACCCTTTATATCCGGCATCACCCCTACAAGTGGAACCACAGGCACTCCCGTCACACTCACAGGCACAAACTTCGGTTCCAGCCAGATGTCCAGCACAGTTACATTTAACGGGGTGAATGCAGGGGCAGCCACCTCCTGGACAATGTCTGCGATCTCCATCAGCGTCCCTGCCTGGGCCGAGACAGGCCCGGTTGTTGTGAGTGTAGGGGGCCAGCAGAGCAATGCTGTCCCCTTCACGGTCACGGGTGGGTCTGGTTGTCAGGGGAGCGGAGGACAGTATTTCATGGGTATTGTCCCATTTTCCTGGAACAGCGCTGCAGATCCAGGATCAGGATCACAAGCCATAGGATCTGGGATTGATGATCTCTCTGTCAACATACCTGTTCCATTCTCCTTTAGTTTCTATGACATCTCATATGCATCGCTCTGGGCCAGCAGCAATGCCCTCATAGACTTTAACAATATAAATTCGGATTGGGGTAATGTTTCTTTTCCATGCTCAGGAGCAGGGTGCGACATGCTCTCGGCGCCCTATTGGGATGACCTGATCACAAGCGCCAGCGGTCAGGTCAGGTATGGTACCTCCGGAACTTCGCCCAACAGGACCTTTGTCATCACATGGATCAATATGAACTATTATGCCGGGGGACCGACAGGGACTTTCCAGGTTCTCCTGTCTGAGGGAACAAACCAACTCCGTTTCCAGTATTTCACGATCTCCACCGCTGGAGGCTCTGCTACTGTTGGTCTCAATCAGGGGGACGGTGTGCGATATAACAGTTTTACTCCTTCATCTTTAGTCAATCAGATGGCCATCCGGTTTTGCCCTCCACCTCCTCCACTGCTTCCAGCCTGCGCCGGATTCTTTGACAATATGGAGTCAGGGACAGGGGCGTGGACATCCACTGGATTCTGGCATAGGGTTGTGAGTGGGGGTGCATGCAGTCATCCTGCCTGGAGCCCTGTATATACATGGTGGTATGGCATGGATGCTACCTGCAATTATAATAATGGTGCGGCCAACAGCGGAAATCTCACCCTTCCTTGTGTCTCTACTTCTTCCACTGCCACCCTATCTTTCAGATCATGGGAGCAGACAGAGAACGCTCCTCCTTATGACAGCCGCACGGTGCTCCTTTCCACAAACGGAGGCGGGAGCTGGACACAGGTCTGGAATTCCACAGGTCCCGAAAATACTTGGCGTCTTGTTTCTATTCCTCTGAGTGGTCTTCCAATCTCCGGCAACATCATGCTGAGGTTCAGATTCGATACACTTGACAGCATCGCCAATAGTTATAAGGGCTGGTACATAGACGATGTGGGGGTCACACAACCATGAATAGAAAAATCTTCCTTTCAGCTATTGCATTTTTTATGATGGCATCTGTTCTTCCTGCGGGATGGGGACTGTCCCCGGAAGGGGACTGTCCCTTTCAAATTATCAGACTCAAGACAGCCGCTGTTTGTCCATTCCAGCCTCCACCTCTTCCTCAGAGGCTCCTTGGTCAGGAGCCTGCACAGGGAGAAAAGGGGCTCTATCTCGTTCAGTTCACAGGCCCTGTGATGAGGGAATGGGTCGCTGAGGTAGAGGGCAGGGGTGTGCGGGTCCTCCACTATGTCCCGGATTATGCCTTCCTTGTCTGGATGGATCCAGAGACCGCGCAGGGGGTCAAAGGGCTTGCTCCGGTCAGGTGGGCCGGGTTCTATCATCCTGGCTACAGGATCGAGCCGTCCCTTCTTCAGGCCAGCGGCCGTGTGGTGCTTACGGTCCTTGTCCTCTCAGGGGAGACCCTGGAATCAGACATCAGGACGATTGCTTCCTTCGGAGGATCTATCCTTGATAGATATCCTTTTGATTACTACGAGCACCTGAGGGTTGAAGTAGATGCAGGAAAAATAGAAAACATGGCAAGGATCCCCGGGGTCATCTGGATCGAGCCTTATATAACCCCTGAGCTCAACGACGAGATATCCTCGGAGATAAACGCTGGCTTCTCTGTCCCTGGCCTGACGCCTGGGGCCTATTTCACATGGCTTGCAGGAAAGGGCTTCAGCGGGACAGGAATTACTGTGTGTATTGTGGACAGTGGCATTGATACCGGCAACCCCTCCACCATGCACCCAGACCTTATTCCCAGGGTCATCACAGGGATTGATTGGACTGGCTCAGGAGGATGGCATGATCCCTGCGGGCATGGAACCCATGTCTCAGGTATCGTGGGGGCCAATGCAGCCCTTGGAACAACAGACCCGAGTGGGTTCAAATATGGGATCGGGGTTGCCCCTGGTGTCTCCCTCATTGCAGGGAAGGTTTTCAGCAACTTTTGCGGATGGGGAGGGCCATCGAATCCCACAATTACACAATGGTGTCTCCAGAACGGGGCCGCTGTGAGCAACAATTCCTGGGGTTCAAACTGCTGGGGCGCTTATAGTACGGACTCCTCGGAATATGACAGCCTCGTAAGAGACGGAAACCAGGGACTATCAGGGGACCAGCCCCTGATCCTTGAGTTCTCTGCTGCGAACTCCGGTCCCAGTGCAGGAAGCATCGGGTGCCCGGCTACAGGGAAGAATGTCCTCACAACAGGAGCAAGTCAGAACTATCGTCCAAGCTCCTATGGGAACAATCCCGATGCCATGGCATCCTTCTCAAGCAGGGGTCCATGTGATGATGGAAGAAGAAAGCCCGATATTGTATCTCCTGGAACCCAGATTGCATCAACAAGATATAGGGCAGGGGGTCTTGTATGCAATAGTGGAATAGATTCAAATTATGCTTATTGCAGCGGGACAAGCATGAGCGGCCCGGACGCCTCTGGCTCTGCTGCCCTTTTTGCCAGTTGGTGGAAAGCGACACAGGGGGTCCTTCCATCTCCAGCATTGACTAAGGCCGCACTTATCGTAGGGTCCACAGATATGCCTGCCTCAGGCGGAACTGCGCCCATTCCCAATAATGACGAGGGTTGGGGCCGTATCAATATGGATAAGACCCTTGTCCCTCAGGAGAGCATGTTCTATCTGGATCAAAGCGTAGTTCTTACCACAGGCCAGACCTTCAGCCAGACCCTCACTGCCATGGATCCGGCAAAACCGCTCAAGATAAGCCTGGTCTATACTGACAAGAACGGGGCTGCTTATTCCAGCCCCAATCTGGTGAACAACCTTGACCTTGTTGTGAGCTCAGGAGGGACTGTTTATAGGGGGAATGTCTTCTCAGGTGGATGGTCTGTTCCTGGGGGAAGCCCGGACAACCTCAACAATGTTGAGAATGTCTATATTCAATCTCCTGGAATATCTACCTGGAATGTTTCTGTTATTGGCACCAATATCCCCCAGAACGCAAGCCCGAATGTGCCTGGTCAGGATTTTGCCCTTGTGGCCTGGAATGCCGTGGAGAAGCATGACTTCTCCCTCAAGGTCAACCCTTCATATCTCAGGACCGCAGTTGGTCTCTCTGTGACTGCCGGGGTCATCGTAGGATCCATCGGCGGTTATGTGACTCCCGTAACTTTGGATCTTTTCAATCTTCCTACAGACACCACATTTTCCTTTACCCCTGGGACCGTTACACCTACAGGCGCCTCTCTCCTCGTCATCACAACAACTCCATCTACTCCAGTGGGGACATACGGCCTTCTCCTCAGCGGCACCTCAACTGACAATCTTATCACCCATACCACGGGCCTCACGCTGACAGTGAGCCCTAATCCCCAGGTTCTCAATGTCTCCCCGGACAAGGGAGGACAGGGCGCCACACGCGCCCTGGTCGTGCGGGGGAAAGATTTTCAGCCTGGAGCATCGGTGAGTTTCACCGGAACAGGGATCACAGTGAACACCGTCACCTTTGTAAATCCGTCCCAGATCAATGTGGTCATTCAAATATCTTCTTCTGCTCCGCCCGGTCCCAGGGACATCGTTGTACTTCATCCGGACGGAGGGAATGGGACCGGGATTGGACTCTTTACAGTGACGCCGGCACCACAAGTGTCAATGGTCACTCCATCTTCAGGTGGACAGGGGGCCCAGGGCCTACAAGTTGTTCTTTCGGGAACAGGATTTCAGGGTGGGATGCAGATATCCTTCAGCCCTGGAGGGATACAGATTGATTCTCTCTCTGTCGTATCCCAGACAGAGGCCCTTGCTGTCATAACTATTCCGAGGGGATCTGCTCCAGGCCCCAGGGATATTACTGCGGTGAACCCAGATGGTGGAATTTCCACAACAGTGGATATCTTCACAGTGAACCAGTGCCCCACCCTTGTCGGGGCCGCCCCTGCATCTGTTGGACAGGGTGCTGTGGATTTCCCCATAACCGTCATGGGAATCAAATTCATGCCTGGGGCATCGGTCATAGTGGGTGGAGGAGACATCCAGGTCACAGGAATCCAATGGGTGGATGCCACGAAAATATACACGACACTCACGGTGGACGAGAATGCCCCTATTGGATATCGTGACATCGTCCTGATAAACCCTGACTACGGTCAGGATACCCTGAGGCAGGCCCTGTTCGTGGCCCCTGGGCCCAAACCTTCGTCCGTTATTCCATCTTCTCTTGGCCAGGGTGCCATGGGGATTGTCCTCTCTGTCCAGGGGGAGGGCTTCCAGCCTGACTCCATCCCTTCTTTCAGAGGGTCAGAACTTTCAATAGACTCCTATTCCTATGCGTCGTCTGCCTTGATGAACATGGATGTCTCTGTGGCTCTCAATACTCCTCCAGGGTCATATGACCTCACTGTGCTTAACCCGGCCAATGGAGGGCGAGGCACCCTGCACGGAGCCTTTCTTGTCAATCCTGCTCCTTGGATAGATAGGGCAGAGCCCTCCTCTGTGAAGCAGGGCTTCATCGGCGATGTGACACTCATAGGTGCGAACATCCAGGATGGTGCAGAGGTCTCTTTCAATGGCTCCGATGTCGCTGTTGACTCACTTTCCTATAAAAATTCTGGGGCTATTACTCTGCATCTTGTTGTAAGCGCCGAGGCTCTTTCTGGCGGTCAGGATGTGACTGTTGTGAATCCGGACCATGGTAGGGGCTTCAGGGCTGGGGTTCTCACAGTGATAGGGGTGAAGGATGAAGGGGAGAAGGCCAGGGGATGCTCCTGCACTATTGGTGAGAAGAAGAATGCACAGGGAGGCATTGCTGATTTTGTCTTTCAGATTTCCCTTGTTCTCCTAAGCCTTGTATCTCTTAGAGCATTCCATCGCAGGAGTATCAGACAATGAAAAGTTTGAGAGAGTTCCTCCTCCCCTTGCGTGAGAGGCAGGGCTCCCGTTGCCGCAAAGCATTGCAACGGGAAGTGGTGAGGGGGATATGGTGTTTGTGGGGGGCGTTGTTTCTTGCTTTCCTCGCCTGCGAGAGGAATCCCGTTGAGGTCACCCCCTCACGAGGTAGCATCTCAGGGACAGTGGTGGATGAAGCAACAGGTCAGCTGCTGGAAGGAGTCTCTGTGTGGACCCTGGATCCTTCCATCGGAAAGATACGGAGCACCTCCACTGAGGGAGGAGTATATATCCTGCCCAACCTTCCCTCCGGTGGGCTCTATGAGGTCATCTTTGAAAAGGCCCAATACATTACCATGACAGGATTTGCATCCCTCTCAGGGTCAGGGACACAGCTCAACATGACCCTTTCAAAGGGTGATGCATCCATAACAGGCACTGTATATACACCCACCTTAGGTCCGGCAGCCGGTGCCAGTGTGGTTCTCGATCTTCGCCCCATGGGGTACAAACTTATGAAAACCGTAGAAGCCGATTCCAATGGGAGATTTGCCATCTCGGACCTCCCAGCCAGGCTTCAGGGTTTAAATGTGAGCGCTGTGGTCCTTCCCTATGACATCAACAAGGATTCAATCCCTGATACAGAGACATTCCTTGGTTCTGTAGTCCTCTACCACGGGGCAACAAGCACAGTCACATGGACTTTATCATACGCAGGAGGAGGCATCCGGATCCTCCAGACCAATGTGGAGGGCACAGCAAGCCTTCTTCCCAGCGACTCCGTCTATTTTGTCTTCTCCACATCTGCCAAGCCGGGTTCCCTCTCATATCTTCTTCAGGATGTGAGCATACCAGGCAATCCTGTTGTGCCTGCCGCTGTGCAGTGGAGCAACAACAATATCTCCCTTGCGATCGATCCGACTACCAATCTCAATGACGGCCACACCTATCTTATCTCGCTCGCTGTCGCTGCCACCAATGGTTCATCAGGCTCCTGGACATATTCTTTTACTGTCCATACACCCCTGCCGCTTCCGGGTCAGGCCACAAACCTCTGCGTGAGCGCTGGGACCTTGGCGGAATGCTACTCTCAACAGCTTCCTGCTGACTGGACATCTTCCATCTATACCCTCTGTTGGGACAATGCCTCTGGGGCTGTTCGGTATAACATCTATGCAAAGGATGATTGGAATAATCCCAACTGGACAAGGATCAAGGATAATATCGGCACTTCCCCTGGAGGGCCATGCGTGAACATCACACTCCCCTCATATTTTGACTATTATACAGGGGACGAATTCATTACCCCTCTTGCTTTTAAGACAAAGGTAAGCTTTGCTGTGACCTCAGTCAATGCTGACGGTGCGGAGAGCCCAATTTCCGGTGCACCCGTATCGTCAGTGACCGATACTGTTCCTCCATCTGTTGTGTCTGTGTCCTATGAGGGAGACCCTAACAATTCAGCCGGGTTTGCCGCTATCACTTTCACCATTGCGGTCACCTTTAGTGAATACATGAACCCATCATCCTCTCCATCACTTGGCCTTCCCGTGACCTGTGCGGGGTGCTCGGCAGTCTGGTCCTTGGGGAGGAATATTCGATCCGGTTTCTTTGAGGTGTCTGTTCCTCCAGGCGTGGATGGGAGCGGCCTCTATACTATCTATAATGCGCTGGACTCAAGCGACAATATTCAGGTCGGCCCTTTCACTTTCAAAGTTTGTTCTCCTGTGAACAGGATAAACAACCCTGGCTTTGAGTCTGGGAGCTTCCTGAGCTGGACTGTCGCAGCAAGCGCACCCTCGCCCTTGGTATCGTCGGAAAATTTTCACAGCGGTGTGTATTCCGCTGCCCTCGGCAACATTGGCTACGATCCTTCTATATCGGGAAATTCAGCGATCTATCAGGCTTTGAGCCTTGCTGGTTTCTCCACAGCAACTCTAAGTTTTTGGATGTGGCCCATATCCACCCAATCGGCTATCAACTACCAGCGCTGTTATCTCACAAATGGAGCAGGAGCGTTTATCGCTACACTGTTTCAAACCAACTCCAATGCCCAGGCCTGGTCTCAGAAGACCCTTGACCTTACCCCATATATCCCCTATGGGACAATCAGAGTCTATTTTGATGTCTATCAATGCCCTACCCCTGCCTGCACCACTGCCCCTGGCAGGACAGGGATGTATGTGGACGATGTCTCTGTAAGCGGCTGTCCCTGACCCATTCGGCGGCGCTAAGCCCCGCTCAGGGTCAATTCCTTCGATGTCACTCAGGATAAGCCTGAGCGAGTTCCGGCCTTTAGGCCGGCGAGTCGAAGGATTGTCCTTCATCCATAGGGGAAATACACTGATATCAGATGGATGTGATGAACTGGACATACATCTTTGGGGGTGTCGCTGTGTTCGGGCTCATTGTTGGGGTCTTCTCCGTCTGGAACGGAAGGATGAGACAGAGGGAAGTGGGTGCTCTTATTGACCGGTCGGCGAAGGACACCCAGGCCATCCTTGTGAGGATAGAGGAGCACATGAAACAGATGGACGAGCGCCACACCCAGTTCCTTGAAAGGATCACCGAGAAAGTCGCCCACCTATAACTCGAAGAGCTTCATAGGGGAGAAACCGTTTTTGACATCTCTTCTATGGCCATGATATAAAAAGAACATGGCAATGAATAAAAAAGAGATTGAGAGGATGATCAGGGAGCTCCACGAATCCCACAGGAAGACCGATGAGGAGATCAAGTCTCTTGCACGGAAGACCGACGAACAACTGAGAAAGACTGACAGAGAGATCGAAAAAGTCAATAAGCTGGTTGCAGGTGTCACAGATGGATGGGGCAGATTGACGGAGAGCTTAGCCATCGCCTCTGTGGGGGAGGCATTCCGGCAAGTAGGGTTGGAGGTTGTTGAAACTTCGCCAAGGGTCTGGAGGCGGAGAGATGGGGAGGAGATGGATTTAGACCTCCTGGCGACGGCAAAGAAGGGGAGAAAATATATAACACTGATGGTAGAGAGCAAGAGCACCTTGCGGGTAAAGGATGTGGATGCGCTTATTGGGGAGATTGAGAGATTTTTCAAATTCTTTCCAGAATACCGGCGCAGAGAACTCATTGGGGCAATCTGTTATATGAGTGCAGACAAGGGGGTCAGAGTATATGCGGAGAGGAAGGGGTTTTATCTTCTCTCTTTTTCAGGGGAGGTGATGGTGCTTAAGAACACCGAGGGGTTCCATCCCCGGCTGTGGAAATCCAGAGCGAAATGAACAACACAGAGGGGAGGAAAATGGCTTTGGGGTAAGCGGTGTGAGGACAGCACTTGCGCTGGGCGCTCTGGTCCTTCTCACGGGCTGCAGCTGTGAGAAGGAGGTCGTCCATTATCTCAAGCCTCCGCCCCCGCCTCAGGTCAATCCCCTTCCCTCCCTGACCAATCAGGCAGAGCTTCCTGTATCTGGCACCAAGGCGAAGGACACCTCTGTTTTAGCGAATGGCCGGGAGATCGTTTCACTGAGCGAGGCTCTGGCCTGGGAGGCAATGGTCACTCTTACAGAGGGGGAGAACTTTCTTCAGTTCACCTCCCGAAACAAAGATGGTCTTGAGAGCGGGGCTTTGGTGGTGAGGGTTGTCCTGGACACGGTTCCTCCCCAGGCTCCCCAGGTTGACCCTGTCTCCTCTCCCACGAATACAACCCCTGTATTCCTCACAGGCACCAAGGAGGCCCGAAGCTCCCTTCTTCTCAAAGGCACAGAGGTGATAGGAGTTGATGCCTCCACCCAGTGGGGCCTCTGGCTGAACTTAGCGGAGGGGATGAACAATCTAACCTTCTTTTCCCGTGATGAGGCCGGGAACACCTCTTCCTCCACAATGATTTCAATCGTTCTGGACACCATAGCACCTCTGGCCCCTGTCGTCTTTCCTGTGGCTTCTCAGGTGAGCACCTCGAGCATTCTCATCAGTGGAACGAAGGAGTCGGACACGAGTCTTCTTCTCAATGGTGTGGAAATCATCTCTTTGGGGACGGAGGTCACCTGGAGCACAATGGTGTTTCTCATGGAGGGAAACAATGTTTTCTACTTTCAGGCAAAGGATCAAGCAGGTAATTTGAGTTCTCCGACTACGGTAAGTGTGATGCTGGACACCGTTCCTCCCTCCGCGCCTCTGGTTATCTCCTACACCACACCCACCCGCAATCCAATGCAGATCGTTTCCGGGATCAAGGAGCCGCAGAGCTCGTTGTGGCTTGACCTCAATGGGGCTGGAGGGGTGGAGAAGTATCCTATAGGGCCGGAGATGCTCTGGAGCCTCTCGGTGAGCCTCACCGAGGGGACCAATCTCCTGACCTTCACCTCCACTGATTTAGTGGGGAACACAAGTCCCCCAACGGTTATCAACATCCTTCTGGATTCCACTGCCCCCCTTCCTCCCACAGGGGTCACCTTCACAGTGTCGAGTGGCATTGTGTTTCTGGACTGGGCAGACAACATTGAGCCATATCTTGCTGGCTACAATGCCTATCTCTCCACAACTCCAGGAGGCCCTTATACCCGGATCAACGCTGGACTCATCCCCACCTCTCAGACCGCAATAAGCGGGCTCACGGATGGGGTGGCTTATTACTTTGTGTTGACGGCTGTGGATGCCCTGGGCAACGAGAGCGCCTATTCTCCAGAGGTTGAGGCCATTCCCCGGATCCCTCCTGTTCTATCATCCATCATGCCGTGGCGGGCTCCGAGGGGAAGCTATGTGACCCTGACCGGGAGTGGATTTGGCCCCAGTCAAGGGACCGGGGGATGGGCGAACTTCAACGGAGGTCTCTCTGGCCTGGCCCTTACCTGGACAGATACCTTGATTACTCTGAGAGTCCCACAGGCTGCTTCCTCCGGCCCTATGCATGTCATCGCAGGCAATGCCCCCAGTAACCCCATCCAATTTCTTGTCATGCCATCCACCGGAGCCAATACTGTTATAGGTATTGGTGATGAAGGGGATGCTGAGGGTGTGGAGTCCCTTCAGATTGAGCCTTCTACAGGGTATCCCCGGATCTGTGCGGGGTTGTGGCTTTACTGGAAGCCTGCACCAGAGCTTCTCTATGTCTATTGGGATGGACAATGCTGGAAGAGCGAGGTAGTAGATCAAACTTCTCAATATTCAGACTGCTCTCTGGCATTGGACCCCTTCACCTACGAGCCACGGATCGCCTACCAGGCCTATTCTGGGGTCCTTCACTATGCCCGGAGGCAGGCCGGCGTGTGGTTCACAGAGGTTGTGGATTCCTATGGCATTGAGACAGGGGGGTTTATCTATCCAGGCATCTCCCATAAATTAGACCCTTTTACCGGGTATCCCCGGATAGCCTATGCCCTTTTCCCCACCTGGGATCAGGACTTAAGGTTTGCCTGGTGGACAGGAAGCTCCTGGAGCGTGGAGACTGTGGAGGGAGGGCCCAACTGGAATGTAGGAATCCCCCTGAGCATGGCCCTGAATTTTTCCACAGGGTATCCAATGATTGGATATACAGATTGGACTAATGGGATAGGGAAATGTGCCTGGTGGACTGGGACAGGGTGGACGATAGAGGGACCTTGTGCCAGTGGGGAAAATATCGTCTTTGATCCAGTGACAGGCACTTTTCGCTCCCATGGGCGCAGGACATTTATTGAGGAGGGGGGTGTATTAGTGACCAATATTAATATCGGTAGCTGGGTGACCCAACCTACACCATGCGGAGGAGATGCCCTGGCCCTGGACCCTACCACAGGGTATCCAACAGTTAGGACCTATGATAAAGGGGTTGGCTTTTGCACCTGGGACGGAGCACAATGGAACTTCATTTCATGGGTTGACAAGATGGAGCACATATTTGGCCCAGTGGCCCTTGACCCATTTACACAGAAACCTCGAGCGAGCCATCTTGGTGTCATAGGTACCTCAGGGGCATATGAGGATGTTCTCAAATATTATGCAGAGCCCGAGGCAAGCGACCTTGTCGTGAGAGATACCATTCCCCGGTATGCAGACATGGGCACCATTATCACGGTCACTGGCCAGAACTTTGGCCCTACACAGGGAGAAAGCAAACTCTTGCTGGGAAAGACAGAAGCCATTGTCCTTACCTGGACTGATAGTCTTATTACAGCCCAGGTTCCGGTGACATTTACACAAACATGTGGCATTGAAGTCGTGCTCGATCCATCTCAAGGAGGGGCCAGGAGCAACAACGGAACGAGGTTCGTGTGGCTTCCCTATGATGGAGAGGTGGTGGATGATCCTGAGGGGAGGTATTGCGGAGGAAAATATTCGGCCCTTATGCTTTCTCCAACAACAGAGGAGTCCAGGATCGCCTACGAAAGCTGTAGCGGGGAGCTAAAATATGCCTCCTATCAGGGCTCCTCCTGGAGCATTGAGACAATCCTTCGGCCATATGGTCTCGGAGGGAACCCCGATGTCTATGAATATCTGAATCCTGCCCTGGCCCTTGACCCTGTGACAGGAGCGCCAAAAATCGCATACCTCTACCGGGAGAGGAACCTTATTGATCAGGGATTAGGGTATGCAGAGAAGGTTGGGGGGATTTGGGTCACCCAGACTGTTGATCCCAGGGTTTGGAGTTATTCAGGGGTTTCTCTATCTGTAGATTCTACTGGCTCCCCGGGCATTGCTTATCAAGATGGGCCCCTTCGTTATACTTATCTGAGCGGGGGGACATGGGTGACCCAGACGGTGTCTCCTTATGTTTATAGTTTTTATCCCTTCATAGATTCCTTTATGGTAAGGGAGCCTTCTACAGGGTATCCGCATCTTTGTTATCTTTACCTGGATCCGGTATTGTTTGACTGCGAGCTGAGGCATGCCTGGTGGACAGGGACAGGCTTCACCTATGAAACAATAGAGACCTGCATGGGGAACTTTGGAGGGATAGACTTTGACTGCTCCATCGGGCTTGAGCCTGGGAGCGGGTATCCCTGGATCATCTTTTTTGCCGCTGGCCCATCGGTCACCTTGCAGCCAGGGCTTCGGTATGTCCGCTGGACCGGGAGTGTATGGGAGCAGGGGCAGGTGGAGGCCGGGGAGATGGTGGGACGAAGGGGGTTTTTCGATATTGCATTCAATCCTGTGACAGGGAGGCCCTTGGTATCCTATCGGTATCGTCCAGGAACAGAATCTGATCCAGGACCAAATACCCTCAAGCTCGCCCGCTGGAATGGATCAGGGTGGGATATAGAGGCTATTGATGGAACCCTGGTTGGGCCTGGATATAATCCAACTGGGATTGGAAACAACTCCCTCAGAATTACATCCACTGGCAAAGCCCGGATCGCATACGACGCCGACTATGGAACGATTAGATACTGGAAAGAGCCCTGAAATATTAGGTTAATACACATAGTTTTACTTATTTATATATATTTTTGTAATTTTGCATTTTTTTCTTGACATTTCTAGAGGGGGTGGGATAAATGGAATTGAGTAATTATTGAAGGGGCATACGAGGGACAAAGATTAAATAGATGATGTCTCTGTAAGCGGCTGTCCCTGAGTTATTTGATTATAATAAACTCCACCCTCCTGTTCTTTGCCCGTCCCTCAAGAGTAGAGTTATCTGCTATGGGCCGACTTGAACCATAGCCTGTCGTTTCAAGCCTGTCCGGAGATATGCCCCTGGTAACGAGGTAGTTCTTTACTGTGTTGGCTCTCATCTGTGACAGGAGCCTGTTGTATTCTTCTCTCCCTATATTGTCCGTGTGCCCTTCAATCCTGACCCTGAGGGTCGTGTTTGCACGGAGGATCTCTGCGATAGAATCAAGGATAGGCAAGGCCTCTTGCCTCAGCGCAGGTGAATCGTATTCAAAAAAGATGGTTTCCCCTGGAACCTCTATCTTACCTTTCTCTAAAATGACTATTGCCTTTTTCTTCTCCACAGGGGCCGGAGGGGGCGCCTCCATTGTGGGAACCACGGCTTTTTCCACAGTTGTTGATGGAGGAGCCTCTACCTCCCTCTGTGGGGCCTTTTTCTCAGGGATGTGGGAGAAGCTGAGGGCCAGGATGATATTCCATGGTGGTTCCAGGTATATAATTCTTTCCTCAGGAGAAACCTCCCTTCCCCTGAGGCTTAGATCGCAGCCGAGGGTCAAGGCTATTCCTTTCACCGGGAGATACCGGATCCCTGGTGTGATTCTTTGAGGGTTCATTGCATAACTTTTTTCTGATACTTGCTCTGTTGTGTATTCCAGGAAGGGGATAAGCCGGGCACTAAGGAGTGGAAGCTCTGCAGCAATCCCCCCGATGAGCTGGTCTTCGCCCGCAACTTTAAGGGCATAGCGGTAAAGGGGGCTTGTCACTTTGTCTGCGAATATTGAGGTATTATCACGAAGGTACCCGATATTGACATGAGCCCTCAGAGGTGCTCCGATGCCAGTGAAATCCATGCTCCAGATGATCCTACCGCCGATACTTGTTGCATCAGGCTCGATCCCCTCACCATGCAACGCGGTAAAAAATTTCGAGAAGACATCGGCCCCAATCCAGGCATTTATCCTTGAAGAGAGGGGCAGGGAAAGTCCGAATTTTGATCCGATGAGAAAATCACCCCGCGCAAATGCATCTCCTCCTGGGGAGACCGTGTGTTCAATATCCGAGGCAGAGAAGAAGATCTCAAGGGCGTTCAGGACAGAGTAGGATACGGCAAAAGAACCCTCTGTACCTGAGCTTGTTGTTCTTTCCGGGCCGTAGTTAAGGAGGTCTTGGGCCTGAAAATACTGGCCTGCCCCTATTGCATTAAAACTCCCCTGTGGAGATGTCGCTCCAGAAACCCTTAGTGTCCCTACATCTCCCCGAAGAGAGGGAGAGCCGCTCGTTGACAATGCCAAGAAAAGATATATTAGGATGCTCATCTTCATAAGGAATATTATCTATTATACCCTTCATCCTCCCACAGTCAACGACCCCGCCTTGACACACCTTCCTGAAAACACTCCTACATTCAGATAATGTAATGCAAAGTCTTCCCTTCTTACATTTCTCGGGACGGGCACACCTCAAAGGCGGGTTTTGAACTCAATCTTTTTCGAGGTAGCGGGCAATGATCATGCGCTGGATCTGGCTTGTCCCCTCATAGATCTGGGTCACCTTTGCGTCCCGCATGAGCCTCTCC
>Ga0315308_1000059_pt1 | contig 54052 bp, 54 predicted proteins | sample TDP3_MG_FD_203078 | JGI IMG/M metagenome (GOLD analysis project Ga0315308, IMG submission 203078) | Freshwater sediment microbial communities from Lake Towuti, South Sulawesi, Indonesia - TDP3 | ecosystem: Environmental > Aquatic > Freshwater > Lake > Sediment | place: Indonesia: South Sulawesi...
GATGCACAAAAACGCTGCACACTATAACCCAGTCGTCCACCTTATCTTTGGGAACGAGTCCTTCCTCCACAGCATCTGCAACAGCCTTCGCTACAGCCGCTTGTGCAGGACCAAAAATCTTGCCTGCGTCTTCAAGATTCTTTACTGTGACTTTTGGCACGAGCAGCGTATGGGGCTTAGGCGGAAGATTAGGCCTTATAACAGCCAAGAGGGGCGTGTGTCCCATAGAAAGATTGGAAAGCCCAGCCGCAAATGCCTCTCCGACAGGTCCCTCTTTGTCGCCTATCAAAAGGTCAATATGGGCAACCTCATCACCCTCTCCCACAAGAGCCTCGCCAATCAAGTAAGCGTGTTTTCGAGGCATTTCCACAGCCTCCGACAACAAATTTGCCGATATTCCCTCAGAGATTTCGCCGAAATCGACATTAAACTCCTTAAGCCACGTATAAAGAGTGTCCCTATGAATATTCAAAAATTTAGCTGTTCCTGAAATCGTAGGTTTTGTCGGTTTTTTCAGCAAAAGACTACGGGTTTCAGCCTCTTTTCTAGCGGCAATAGTCAACATTTTGATCAATTCTTCCCTTGTTGCGGGCTTTCTAATATCACGTTCCGACATTCTGGACACCACACGAGTATTTTATTAGAAGCTGTATATAAGACTGTCGGAAAATTAGATAGCGCGCGGAAAATAAGTGAAGAATTTGGAAAAAATTGTCGGAAATGGCTCTGCAGACAGACGGTTTCTACATGCAGCAAAGATGCAGAATCTGCAGAAATTCCGTAGAGCAATTCTTTAAATCGGGTCTTCTGCCAAAAAATCTTGTTCTTTCTATCGGTAAGCCTATATACTTTCACAGTCTAAAAGGCTTAAAATCAACATTTGGAGTCTGTTTGCGTGCAGTGGAAAGAACTGGTATGCATATGTGTGGTTGTAGTAGGTGTGATCCTGTTTTTGTATGGCGCCAATTACTTTAATGCGGCGATTGGTTGGACAGGGTTTTTTCTAATAATCGGCGGTTTTATTGCAGAAATAATTCTTAAAGTGATTGAAAGTTTGAGGAAAAGGGAAGATTAGTCATTTTTTACGTCGCTAAAGTTTCTTTTGCGATTTGTTTTTTATCAAGCAGGAGAGCATGCCTGTGAGCTTTTGCAAAAAATGTACAACTGAGTAAAAGTGCTCCGGGCGGGATTCGGACCCGCGTCTCCGGCTCGAAAGGCCGGAATACTTGACCGGGCTATAATCGGTAGAGCCGCCCTTTGGCTCTTCTACCGGAGCCCCTCGTTCCGGAGCATCATGCAAAATAAGTCTTCATTCGAATAAACCTTATCCTTTGAAGGCTGTTTCTAAGCACTTTTTCAGCGGTGCAAGTATGGTTTCTGCCTTGTTCAATGTAGGCGCGTAGTAGGCTGTTTTTGCAGAGTTCGTCATTATCGTTTTTATTCCAAGCTTATCGGTCCATGTAACTACTGCACATGTGTCTGCAATTACATGACCTCCGCTTTTCTCTATCTTTTCTACACACTTTCCAGCCTTTTCTCTGATGTAGCGTGATGTGCAAACCCAAAACTCTGTTCCATTCTTAACCTTTCTGTTGCCTATTAAATCTGCTACTTGTTTGATTTCATTTAGTGAGCAGTGGGGACACCCCACAAAGACTAGGTCGGGCTTTTGTGTTGAGGTTGTAGTCAAGTTTTGGGTTGTCCGCTTTATGTCTTTAGTTTCTGCGTTTATTTTTTCGATTTGGTTAACTTTTATGCCTCTATTTTCATGGTAGAACATGTTGACCATGCCGGTTGACGCAAGCGCAGCCCCTAACTGTTTTAAATTGTCTTTTGAAGCGTTTTGTAAGCCTTGGATAATTGGGATTTTATCTTCCAAAATTTTACCCAGATAGATTCCTAAAGCGCCAAATTCTACTTCGCTTTGCAATTGCGTTTCCAATTTCACCAAAACTTTTGATTGCCGATTTTCAGCTTTGTGCATTCTATAATCGGGCGTTTTCCCAATTATTGCTGCTGCCAGGGCGCTTGGTCCCCCTTCGCGGTTTGTCCAGGCCCCAATAACAGAGTTGGTGTAGACTACGGCTGAAGATTCAGCCCATGCTAGATGTGAACCTCGCTTTGGCTCTCCGAAATAGTATGGCGTGCATGTTAACGACCGCGTGAAACCCATTTTCTCAAAATATTTAAGAACATTTGACTGTTTCTGGCATATGTCTGGTGGCAGCCTTTTGCACAGGTATTCTTTGTCAAAGCTTTGGGGATTTAGTGTCGCTTTGACTTTTACCTTTGCGTTAGCATTCGCTAGTGCCTCTAGGAAATCTGCCGGTGCATCGCCTAGAGTTTTGTATGAAACTCCTGAAACGTGTGCGGAGTTTATAGGGATTAGCCTTGTTGCATTGAAGAGTTCGCCCAAGCGGACAAGTATCTTCATGCATATTTGATTTGCCCAGCCAAGCTCGCCGTTATATATGCGTTCTTCCTCTCTCGTCAAATACATGCCAGCTTAGCTCCCCCTTTTTGCAAAATCTTAATGAAGCCGCTGTCGGCGTCAACCTCCAAAAAATCGCCTGTTTTTATCTTTTTGATGTCTATTTGATCAACCATAGGAATATTCGCTATTATTGCTCCAACAACGACCACAGGGTCAGCAGTTTGGTTGACTATCGCCTTTGGCGCCAAATTTTTCCTAGCTAAAGAGTATAGCACATAGCTGCCTACGGTTGAGCCGTGTCCATGTGGAAAACACAGAACCCTATCTTTTATGCATTCTCCATATAAATCGTGGTCTTTCTCGACTATTTTGCCATAGGCAGGGTCGACTCCTCCCAAAAAGCTTATGGGCTTTTTAGATACCAATGCTTCGGCTCTGCAGTGTCCCTCGACGATTTTTCTTCCTTTTAGTGTTATTGGCTGCATCTTGTGCACTCTAATAGGATATTTTTGCTGACGTGGGAATTCCGCCTAAAATCTTTGACGCTGCGTTTCTAACCTTTTCACGGTTTTCCTCGTCTGTGTAAACACGCAGTATGTTTATGAAGCCTTTAAGAACCTCGAAAATCTTTGAGATTTCGCTTAAACGCTGGGGAATCTTGACGCCTTCTCGTGTCTTGTAGAACGTTGGGATTTCCATAGGTTCCATGAGAACTGAATGGTGGTATGGAACTGATGGAACTGTGGGGACGTCGATTATCACTGCCTCTGTTTCAGCACCTGCCTTTTTTGCGATGTCAACTTGTAATTGTTTTCTATGTGCCTCTTGGCTGAAAATGTTTGAAATCATGGCGTCTTTTTCGTAAAAGGTTCTTTCATAGGCGCATTTGAGCATCTTTCGTCTTTCAAGGTCTTTTATGATTCCGCTTGATTTTTTGCAGTTTTTAAGCTTGGTCCACACCGTATAGTCGTCCATGGCCAGGTACTCTTCTGGGGTTTTGAAACATGTCAAACCGAGCTCTTCGTTTGCATTTTCCATAGCCATGGCAAGCATTATTTGTGCTGCCCTTCCAACACGGTGGAAGTATATGCTTTTGAAGGATTCTATTCTGGCAATTATGAAGGATTCAAGGGCTGAAAGTGCGCCCAAATCCACTGCCAAGTCTTCACCTAGCACGTCTAAGGCGTGGATTAGTCGGAAAATATCGATGTAGCCGTATTCAGCGCCTGTATGATGTGTGTCGCGCACAACAAAGTCTAGTTTGTCCACGTCAACGGCGCTGCTTATCATTTGGTCTAAGAAAGCTTTTTTGGACTTGTGAAGGGTGCCTATTGCCAGCTTTCCTATTTCTTGTGGGTTGTATGCAATTTTGTGCAGCGTGTCTTTTAATTCGCTGTTCGTGATTATCCATAAAGTCATGTCCTCATGCGTCTTGTCCAATGCCTTATCTAGTAAGTGTTCGAAAACATGCGAGAAGGGTCCATGTCCAACATCGTGGAGTAACGCAGCAATCCTAACCATTTCTGCCTCGTCTTCGCTTATCCTTTGCGCAATGTTGGGGTTTTCCACAACCCTGCCAGCCAAATACATAACGCCGACGGAATGCTCAAAACGCGTGTGGTTTGCCCCTGGATAAACGTATTCTGCACCTGCCAGCTGGCGTAGTCTACGCAACCGCTGAACAGGGAAAGAATCTATTATTTCTTTTTCCTCTTCGGTTATGTATATGTATCCGTGTACGGGGTCCTTTATTTCGCCCCAATAATTTCTTGGCATTAGGGTTACCCGATTCCTTTGAAATAATTATTAATGCATCTTCACTCTTATAATGCCTAACGCCTAAAACACTAAGGTTGATAAGAAGATGAAGGGGAAAGGCTTTTTCATTTGTGTTGAGGGGTTGGACGGTTGCGGGAAGACAACACAAACCAAACTTCTTGTGGGAAGACTGAGGAAAATGGGTTATGATGCGGTCTATACTGCAGAGCCAAGCCGCGGGAAAATTGGAAGGTTCATTAAAAAATACTGTTTGCATGGTGAAAAACGGGTTTCGACAGTCGTTGAGGCGTTGTTGTTCGCCGCTGACCGTTTCGAGCACGTAGAAAGTGAGATTATTCCTGCTTTAGATGAAGGAAAAATTATTGTTTCTGACCGTTATGTTTATTCTTCTTTGGCTTACCAAGGGGCGGCTGGGCTTGATTTGAAATGGATTGAAATGATAAATGAGCACGCGATACGGCCAGACCTAGCGATTTTCGTTGATGTTGAGCCTGAGGTCGTAATCCAAAGGTTGAAGCCTAAGAAGTCGGTCATGGAAAACCTGGAAACTCAGTGGAAGGTGCGTGAGGTCTACATAAAATTTGTTGAAGAGAGGGAGCTTGTTAAAATAGATGGGAACAGGTCTGAGAAGGAAGTTGCAGGCGATATTTTAAAGGTTGTTCTGGGATTTTTGGAAAGGGGCGGTTAAGGAGGCTTAAATGCTCTTTAACACTTTCTTAGAAAAGGTTTCGTTAATTCTATTGGCGACAAAGTTGACGATATCCTCAGGCGATACGTATCTTGGCCCCCTTTCATGAAAAATTTGGATTTCCATTGAGTTTTTGTTAAATGTGAAGCGGATCATGTAATAATCGAATTTTAGCGGAGTTTTCTTTTCGTTCTGTTTTTTGTAGTAGCGTATGGCGCAGAAGAGATCCATGACTTGAAGGGGTTTTTTCTGTATAACCTTTAGCACTTTATTTGTTTCTTCATTGTCTAAATAGTTGAAGGTGTTGGCTTCGGCTATTCCAAACTCAAAAATCACCGTGCATTTGGGCACTGATGGGTAGGCAGCATCTTCCAAATTGAAGGTTTTACTGTTTATGTCTCTGAATATTTGTGTCAACGTTTGTTGAAGTCTCTTGCTTGAAATTGAAGCGGCAAAAGGCGCCGTTTTGTGAACGTTTTCTGGAAAATTCTCGTAAAATCCAAGCATTGTGGGGCCCGTTCCGTCTAAACTCTTTTGACTTTTCTTATCTTTTCGAGGTTTTCCAACAGTTCAGAGAGTGCTGTGCCTAGTTTCTGCAGTTCCCCCGCGTTTTCTTCGTGTTGCATTTTGTTTTGTATTTCTTGCACTTTCGCTAGGAGTGTTGCCTCAAGGGTGTCGAGGACCATGGAGCTTGTTATTCTTGTTGGTTCTTCCCCTTCTTTCACCACTATGACTTTTTTTTCGCATTTTGCGCACCAGAGGTCGCCACTTTTTAGCTTGAAGAGTGGAGAGGCGCATGCGGGGCATGCTGAATTCGTTAGGGTTGAGCCTCGGCGCAGTAGGTCCGCCATCCGTTTGATGTGCGGTTCTTCGGGCTTTTCTCGCGACAAGTTTTAAAACCCCCAAGTGAAATAGTATAAGAGCCTATAATAACTTGATTATCGCCTAGTTAAGCGGGTGGTGGATGTGGTTAGAAAGAAAAAGTTGGAGGAGTACGAGGAGAGGATAAGGCAGGCGTTGGTTGTGCTCGGAGCGGTTTCCGAAGACAATACGACGCCGAGAAACATCAGGAGGGCTGCGAAGGATTCCATGGGAGCTTTGCAGACAACGGAGTACACGCCGGCGGTTAGGGCTTCGAACGCCGTGTCTATCTTGGATGAGATTTTGCAGGATCCGAACATGCCGCCTTATACGCGTGTGAAGTTGTGGAACGTGATGAGCCTCCTGGAGGCGATAAAAGACTAGTTTTACAGTTGTGTGTGCGTGCAGAGGCGCTAGGCCCCTCTATTAGGAGCCAAATATGAAGCGCAGGTGGCTTTGTTGAAGCGAGTGCATTTTATGTTTTCTGCTGTGTAGGTCGTGAAATGGCTTCACGCGTGGTGTATAGATTATTATGAAGGTCAAAACAGAAACCGCATCTAAGAGACTCTAGATAGACCCTTTTTGAATGAAGGCTGTAGGGAAGGGACTTCAGCACCAATTTACTGGTAAAGATATGTCTAAGATACACAACTTAGATATTTTTATATTAGCGTAAAAAAGAATCTACATTTCTGGCTTAGAGGGTATATTGAATGAAAGTGTTCCATTATCAGAATGTTGAAGCAAAGAATGCAGACGAAAGGGCCTCAAAACTAAAAGTGCGATGGCTCATCACAAAGGAGATGGGGGCTCCAAACTTCGCAATGAGACTCTTCGAGATGGAGCCAAAAGGGCACAGTCCTTTTCACAGCCACCCTTGGGAACACGAGGTCTTCACCTTAGAAGGCGAGGGGCTCGTGGTTAGCGACGAAGGAGAAAAAAAGTTTGGGGCTGGCGACGTTGTTTTCATTCTTCCAAACGAGAAACACCAGCTCAAAAACAATGGAGAAAAAACCGTAAAGTTTCTATGCATCGTACCTATAAGGGATAAGTAATCTTTGCACTTTTCAACATTAACTTACTCGCTAAAAATATATGCTACTTGTTACATGTAGTTCTGGGTTTCAGGTGAACAGCCCTTTGAAGTACGACGTAATAATCATCGGAGCCGGCCCAGCCGGAATATTCTCAGCCCTTGAACTTACAGGAAAAAACGACTTCGGCGTTCTCATGCTGGACAGGGGACCCGACATTAACCAACGCAAATGCCCGGCAAGCCGCGGATTCGAGTGTGTCCACTGTGAACCATGCTTGCTCCTATCCGGGTGGGGAGGGGCTGGAGCCTTCAGTGATGGGAAACTCACACTATCCACCGAAGTGGGCGGGTGGCTTAACCAGTATGTTTCATCCAAAGAACTTGGAGGGCTCGTTGACTACGTAGACGAGATGTACTTAAAATTCGGAGCAACCGAGCACAGTTACGGGGCAGACATCGAAAAAGTGGAGGAGATTGAGCGAAAAGCATCTCTAGCCGGTTTAAAACTGATTCGCCAAAAAATTCGGCACATGGGCACGGAAAGATGCGCTCAAACCCTTAGAAAAATGCGCCAAGAACTAAACAGCAAAGTTGAATTCAAACCAAAAACAGACGTCAAAGGACTCATAGTGAAGAACAACACAGTTGAAGGTGTCGAAACTGTAAACGGCGAAAAATTCTTCGGGAAATACGTGATTGTCGCGCCCGGAAGAAGCGGGGCTGAATGGCTCCAATCAGAAGCCCAAGCCTTGGGTCTAAAAACACTCAACAACCCCGTTGACGTTGGAATAAGGGTTGAGGTTCTGGCTTCAGTCATGGAAGAATTAACAAGCGTTCTCTACGAGCCGAAATTTATCTACTACTCAAAATCCTTTGACGATCAACTTCGCACCTTCTGCGTTGCACCCTACGGCGAGGTCATAACGGAATCCTACAACGGAATCTTAACTGTCAACGGTCAAAGCTATGCAGAAAGAAAAACAGAAAACACAAACTTCGCCATTCTCGTTAGCACATCCTTCACCGAACCCTTCAAGGAACCCATAGCCTACGGAAAATACCTCGCTAGGCTCTCAAACCTCCTCAGCGGAGGCGTAATAATACAACGTTTAGGCGACTTGGAATCCGGAAGAAGATCAACGCCTGAAAGGATTGCCAGAAGCGTCGTGGCTCCCACATTGAAGAACGCCACGCCAGGCGACTTGAGCTTCGTCTTGCCGTACCGCTATCTGGCTGACATAAGGGAGATGCTCCAGGCTCTAGACGAAATCGCTCCGGGAATACACTCAAGAGACACACTCTTGTACGGTATTGAAGTCAAATTCTACTCCTCAAGGCTACAGCTAAGCAACTGTCTAGAAACCAAAATCCACAACTTGTTCACCATCGGCGATGGAGCAGGCGTTACAAGAGGGCTGGTTCAGGCATCAGCCTCCGGCCTTATTGTGGCTAGGGAAATAATAAAGAGGGAAAAACCGAAGGCGTAAAACGCATGTCCATAGTTGAGGAATTAAGCTGTTCCCATTGCGGCGCACCAATATCTTTTGAGCCCGGCGAAATAATAGCAACATGCAAGTACTGTGGCTACACGGTCGTAATAGAAACGGGAAAAGCCTTCACCTTCGAGCACTCCATGCTACTGAACAAGTATGACCCAACACAAATTGAAGAGCCTGTCAAAGTCTGGATGCGCGCTGGCTTTCTTAAGCCTCCAGACCTCGCTAAAAAATCAAAAATAATTGAAAAAAACTTGGTTTACTTGCCTTTCTGGGTTGTGTCAGCCGAGGTCAAAAGCGATTACAAAGGGATATTTGAGCGCATAACCCCGTCCGTTGTTAAAGAAGGAAAAATCGAGAAAAAGTATGACTGGCTTGTTCTGGCAAGGAAGGCCACGGAATTTCCAACAAGGGAATATGACGTGCCATTAGAGGGTAAAATCCCCTATGACTTCAGGAAAATCGAGGGTTTCGCCAAAATTCTCAACAGTGAAGTTGACAAAGACGAGGCGGTGGAGCTGACAAAGCAGCAAATCGAAGAGCATCACCGCTATCTGGTTCAGCAAGATGTGGACCGGATCATTGAGATGAGAAGCGAAGTGAAATTGGACCAAACAGTTTACCTGCACGCTCCAATATGGTTCATAAAATACGAGTATAAAGGCAAAGCTTATCAGCTACTTACGGATGGGGCAACCGGAACGGTCATAAGAGGTGATATTCCCTCCACAGAATTTGGAATATTTTGACGGGGCTTTAGCTGAGTTACCGTGCGTTTTCAAAAGTGAGAAATGAAAACGAGGAGAAAGGCCCCCATAATTTCTAAACATTTTTTATTTACAGTTTAGATTAATGCTTGTAGAGGCTAGACATGGCATGGGCGAGAAAGTAATCGGTCGCGGAACGTGGTACGACAAGATGGCTGCAAGAATAATTGAGAGGGAGCGGAAGCTGGGCAGAGGCTTAGACCTGATCAGAACTGAAATGGGGATAGCGGCTTCCGGATTCCCGCACATCGGAAACTTAAGCGACGCCGCAAGATCCTTTGCCGTCACTCTGGCTATTAGAGAGGAAGGCTATAATTCTGAGCTTATCGCTTTTGCAGATGACAAGGATGGACTGAGAAAGGTTCCGGCCGGCCTGCCGAAGTCTTTAGAGGAGCATTTAGGGCGTCCGGTGACGGACGTTCCGGACATTTATGGGTGTCACAAAAGCTATGGAGAACACATGACCTTGCTGCTTCTTGAAGCCTTGGACAAGTGTGGAATAGAATACAAGTTTACGTCAGGCGCAGAAGTCTACAGAAAAGGCATGTTCAACGAGGAAATCAAGGCGATACTTTCGAATGCCAAGAAGGTTGGGGAAATAGTCAAGGAAGAGGTTGGCCAAGAGAAGTTTCTGGAGGCCCTTCCATACTTTGCTGTCTGCGAGAACTGTGGGCGCATCTACACGACAAAAGCCTATGAATTTCTGGCAGAAGAAAACAAAGTTCTGTACGTGTGCGACGGAATGGAAGTTAAAGGACGGTGGCTTGAGGGCTGTGGGCATAAAGGCGAGGTAGACTACAGAAAGGGTGAGGGCAAGCTCAGCTGGAAAGGCGAGTTTGCGGTCAGGTGGAAAGCCTTAGACATAAGGTTTGAAGCCTTTGGCAAGGAGGTCGCCGACTCAGTTCGTGTAAACGACCGCATATGCCGAGAAATATTCGATTGGGAGCCGCCATCCCACGCAAAATACGAGCTGTTCCTAGACAAGAGCGGCAAAAGACTTTCGAAATCGGCTGGAAGGGTTTTCACCCCTCAAACATGGTTTAAGTATGGTTCTCCCCAATCGCTTATGTTGCTACTGCTGAAAAGGTTCGTTGGCGCCCGCACGTTGGATGTGACAGACACCCCATCTTACATGAATGAACTGGACAATTTAGAAGACATATACTTCGGGAGGAAAACGCTAAAGGATGAAAGGGAGCTTGCCAAACTTCGAGGTCTGTACGGATATTGCTGGGCGTTGAAGCCTCCTGCAAAACCAAGCGTTAATGTGCCCTATAACCTGCTGGTTTTCTTGGCTAAAATGGCGCCTAAAGGCCGTGAAGAAGAGTTCATAACCGAAAAGCTTCGAAGCTATGGCTTTTTGCAGAAAAGCCAAACACTTGATGAAAGCTTAAAGAGGCGAGTTGAGTATGCGTTTAATTGGATTAGGGATTTTGAGGAAATAAAAGAGACGGCAATAGCTCTAACCGCAGGGGAAAAGGAAGCCATAAGAGAATTGATCGAAGTGTTAAGAGTCGAAGACGAAGCTGAAAAAATCCAAAACGCCATATTCAACACAGCCAAAAAACACGGTCTGCAGCCAGGAAACTTCTTCAAAACCCTATACACGATTCTTATAGGCACACCGCAAGGACCTAGACTGGGGCCATATATTCTGGCGATGGGAAGGCAAAACGTGATTAAAGCGTTGCAAAGAGCATTAAACAAGAGTTAGAGGCAAGATATTAGTAAACTCTTTTTATTCCTCTTAATAATTTGTTTCTGTGGGCCCGTAGTCTAGTGTGGATTAGGACGCTGGCCTGCGGAGCCGGAGTCCCATAGTGGCTCTGGTGTGGTTAGCCGGAGATCGAGGGTTCAAATCCCTCCGGGCCCGCCATTCTTCGTTGTTTTCTTGGAAATCAGCTTGATTCAGGCTATTTTGCTGGTTTAGAGCCTCAAGAAGGCTGATTAGTTGTTGGGTAACTTGCTGTGGGACGGCCCTAATATGCTTCATATCAAATGCTTCTCTCTCCACAGTCAATATTCGGAAAAACGAGGAAAATATTACTTTCTCTTTCTGGTTGTTTTGCGTTTGATTGCGATGAAGCCTATTGTCAACATTGCAATCATGGCTGAGTAAGGTGTTAAGGGCTGTGTTGTCGTGTATTCCTGTGTCGGAATTGAGTAGCCTCCAACTGGCACCGAGATTATGGTAACTTTATGACTGGCTGTGTCTGTCTCTGGTGTTGCTCCAGGCGCATAAACAGTTAATGTTACATAATATACTCCCGGACTATTAAACTTGTGATATACTACTGGAGTGGATGTTGTTGTTTGGTTGCCATCAGCAAAATCCCAACGATACCCGCTAATGGGCATTTCATGTGTGCCATTCCATCCAGAGGTTGAGGCAGAGGCATCAAAAGTGATCGCTTGTCCAACATTCGCTGTCTCTGGTGCGACTGTGAAAGATGCCTTTGGACCTTTCGCCAGCTCCATTACCCAGATTTGAGTGCTCCCTGACCTGTCTGACATGTAGGCTATCTTGGTTCCATCTGGAGAGAAGACCGGCAGCCAGTTGAAGACTCCACTGTCGAAGGTGAGTTGCACCGGTTCCTCCCCTATTCTCCGCATTAAGTAGAGATTGGATTCCACTCGACCTCCCCGCTCAGCCACGGCTGAGTTGCAGCGACTAAACACAATATTACCGTCTACAGCCATGTCCGGCGTGTAATCATAGGGCCCGTTTGTGACCGCTCTTACGTTAGAGCCCGATGCATCCATGATCATGATTTGGCTGGGATCTGCTGATGGTGAAATGTACCCAGTATGATAGATGATCTGGGCACCGTCCGGGCTCCACCTGGGCTGGCCGCCTGTCGCCAACAAATTGAGCTGGCTCAGGCGAAGTGTCGTTGCGTCGAACGCCATTGTGGCTACGTATGCTGTGGAGTGCCCCCATGTGGTGCCGACTCCATAATGGAAGGCGATTTTCGCACCGTCTGGGCTAAATTCTGGATGGATATAATCTATACCAGAGACGGGGTAATCTGGAGGGTTATACGGGATACTCTGCAATCCACTTCCATCCGCATTCACTATTGCAAAATCATTGTAATCTCCGCGAAAGCCCCACCAACTAAAGATTATTCGAGATCCGTCGGGACTATACTGCGGGAAGCCATGGACGACAGAGCCAAAGGTTAGTTGAGTAGCAACCCGAGTTGCTACGTCTATCGTCCAAATGTGCCGATTCCACTGGGTCGAATCGAACTGATAGAAGACCACTTTCGAACCATACGGACTCCAATCAGGATCAGAAGCTCCACCATACGGGTTATCCGTCAACTGAACCCCAGGCGATTCCAGTGACAGTGCCGAGACGGTACTTGTAAAGGAATCAGCCCGAACCAGCGAGTTAGTCGAAATCATTAAGAAACATAAGAGACCAATTATTATCATCATTAATATTTTTCTCATTTTTCCTTTCTCCTTGAATTTAGCAAATTATTGGTTATCTGTAACTTGTATTTTGAATTTTCGGAGTCAAACTATAGAAGAAATTTCTATATCTTTCATAAAAAGGAGGGGGTTAGTTGAGGGTTTTCTGCCTCAACCGCGTTATGTATTCTGCGTATCTTCGGTATTTCTGGTCTGCTTGCCTTGCTAAAGCCATATAATGTTTAGCGCCTATCCTCGTTGGAACCCTACCCTCAATGAAATCCGCCACGCTCTCTGAAATATCCAGCTCAATCATCTTGTCAAAAGCAAACTTCCGCAAATACTTCGGCGACGTAAAACCATACTTGCAATAGTAATGGCTTGCATCAGGTCGGTCAATCTTCTCACTGTTGATGCATTGAATAAGCCTCAAGGTATGTTCTGTGAAGTATCCGAAGTAAGCCTGTTTGCTACCTCTAAACTCTCCGACCTTATAGCGGTAAAATCCGTTGACTTGTTTAAGATTCTCTGAATTAAAACCATCGATCAGATGTATAGCCTCTATAAGCCGCAAGCCGCTATCCAAGCATAGATGCCACAACGTTTGATATTTTGACGCAATCTTAGATATCCTTGACAGGTCCTTTCTAATAGATTGCTCTTCAGGAACTTTAATGTCGATTCCAATTTGGTCTTTCGGTATTGCCTTCCTCAAACTGTCCAGCCAATCCTTGGTAAACCCCAAAATCTCAAGGAAATTAAAGAAAGCCCTTAACGCTCGATTCAGATGGTGCGCTTGACCTACCGATAAGCCATTGAACAGCCTTATCACATCCATCGGAGACTCAATCGAAGCCTTAACATATCTGTCAAGATAACGAACCATTGTCTTAGCCGTTATCGGGTCATACCTCTTGCTTTCCACGTACTCAAGAAAACCGCTTCGTTTATCAGCCCAGTTCACATAATAGCTGTCAGCGGTTGGGATTTGAACCCCTGGTCTACGGCTACGCAAAACGCCAGAAGAAGGATTTTGGACGGCTGGCCTGCGTAGCCGTAGTCCTATGGTTTAGCGCGGAAAGCCGGAGATCCGGGGTTCAAATCCCAGCGGGCCCGCCACCTTATTTCGTCGAGAGTCTTTTTCGCTTCGGGAGCCCTAGCAAAAAACGTTTCCAGTTTTTCGCAAGCATATTGGTCGCAGTAAGCACAATTCTTCACATTTTTTGCCCGTGCACAAGGTCTTACTTCGCAGATTTTGAGGCAAAAACCCGAAAGCCGATCATCCGGTGAGAAGCATCCGTCGCAGTTGATGTCCTTGGACTTAAATTCTAAGCCAAATTGTCCAGACCACGCCTCAGCGATTTTTCTCTTTCCAGCCTCATCATTTTTCCTGGTTGCGATGAACACGGGGCATTTATTACAAACGAGTCCGCAATAGGCAATAATTCTATCCATTCGGCGTCTCCACCATTCTTACATTTTTAAGGATAAAGTCTTGCTTGCAAATAGATATGCTTATCGAAGTTGTTGTAGAGAACTGAAGTACGGCTTTAACGAGCTGTCGATGGTCTGTGGACCCTCTATTCTCTCTTATATACGGACTCAATTAAGTTGAGGACTCCAATCCTTTAAGCAGCGCGTCCATGTCTTTTCCTATGTTTTCGCCTGAGTAGCCGCCCTCTAAAACGAAGAATGTGGGCCTGTTTAATGCCGCTATTCTTTTTCCAATTTCTCGATAGCCTTTCTCGGTTAAACCCAGCGAGGCTAGGTCTTCAGCATGGGCATCGAATCCAGCAGAGACCGCAACAACGTCAAACTTGCCCCCGTCCACTTTGCCTAAGGCGTCATCAAGAGTTTTCAAGTACACTTCGTCTCCGCAGTCGGCCCATAACGGAAAGTTTAGGCAATTTTGAGAAGAATTGTAGCCCGTGCCAGGGTAATGCGGGTGACGATGAAGCGAGACATACGTTACCTTTTCGTCTCCCATGAAGATTTCCTGTGTTCCGTTTCCATGGTGGCCGTCAATGTCCAAAATCAATGTTGGCTTATCCAGATACTTTATCGCTATGGCGATGTTGTTTAGGTAGCAGAACCCCCTCGTGTATGCGCCTAGGGCTGCGCCGGTTCTTCCAGCGTGATGCCCTGGCGGCCTCATAAGGGAGAATCCATTAACTTTGGCTGCTAGGATGGCTCCTCCAGCCGCAAGTCTTGCGTACTCGTAAATATTTTTGTATGCGGGAGTGTCGACGTCCTCCACAAAACCCTTTTTGAGATTCCCAACGTATTCAGCGTCGTGTACTTTGAGCACGTCCTCTTCTGAGGCTGGTTCTGGTGTTAAAAATTCGTGTCCTTTCCCTTTTAGAATCTCGTGGGCTTTCCTAACCCTTTCAGGTCCCTCGATGTGCCAAGATCCATAACCCAAACATTTTTCTGAGAAGATTATTTTTTTATTCAGAGGCGCTTACCCCCCATAGGCGGATAAAATGGTTATTTTCAAGTTAAAATATAACCTCAACCCTAAAAGGCTTAGAGCATTTACAGAAAGTTGGAGGAAGCGTTAACGGTCTCCGAGAATCTATTCGCAGAGTTTCGCTTGGAATGTGAGAATGTATTAGGAGATGTTCTAAAGAAACTTTTCCCTGAAATCAAAATTGACCGTTTAACGTTGGAGAGGCCGCCGAGTCTGGAGTTTGGACAGTTAGCCTCTTCGTTATGCTTTGAGCTTGCTAAGCATGTTGGCGAGAAGCCTCTCGTTTTGGCTAAGCGTTTAGTTAAAGCCATGGACAAGTCAAGGTTTTCTTTAATCGAGCGTGTTGTTCCCGCTGGGGGAGGCTACATAAACTTTCACGTGGATTTTGCGAAGTTTTCGTCCTTAACAATCGAGTCGGCTAGGCAACTCGATACCGAGTATGGCTTCGTTAAAACTGAAAAGCCCTTGAAAATCATTGTGGAGCATACAAGCGTGAACCCGATTCATCCCATACATGTTGGACAGGCTAGAAATCCCATGTTGGGCGACGCTATCGCTCGTATGCTTAAACCCCGAGGACACACGGTTTTCCGTCACTATTACATTGATGATGTAGGTCGTCAAGCAGCGGTCATTGCCTATGGATACAAAAAACTGGGCAAACCTAAACCTGAGGCTAAACCGGACCATTTCATCGGCAAAATCTACACGATAACAAGCTGCATTGTTGAGATCAACCGTTTGAAAAAGGAACTTGAACGTGCAAAAACGGTTTCAGCAACGGAAGAGATCACCAAAATCAATAGGGAACTGGATGATTGGATGTCTGTGGCTGTTGAGCTAAAAGAGAGGTTTCCACAACTTTTCGAAGAGCTTCTGGCGAGAATAGGCGAAGATGAAGACCCTGAAAACGAGGTTAATAGGTTAAACCAGGCTTACGAAGCAGGAGAAAAAGAGGCAAAACGACTCATAAGAAAGGTTAGCGAATTGTGCCTACAAGGTTTTAGGGAAACACTAGGCCGTGCAGAAGTTTTCTACGATTCGTGGGATTGGGAAAGCGATTTTGTTTGGAGCAATAAGGTTGCCGAGGTTCTTCAAGGACTGAAGACGACGCCATACGTTTTTACCTTAGGCGGAGTTCTGGAGTTTAACGCTGAAAAGGTGGTTCAAGAGCTTAACTTAAGAAAGAAGCTAGGCTTAAGAGAAGATTATGAGGTTTCGCCATTAACGCTTGTGCGTGCCGACGGTACGACGCTCTATACAACACGGGATATCGCATACACTTTGTGGAAATTCGAAAGAGCGGAAAAATTCATCAACGTTATAGGGATGGAGCAGAGCCTAGCACAACTGCAGTTGAAGATAGCTTTACACGCCTTAGGTTATGGCTTGTACGCGGACAACCTGGTCCATTTCGCCTACAACCTCGTATCTCTTCCAGGCTACAGAATGGCAAGCCGAATGGGACGTTACATAACATTCGACGAAGTCATGGACGAAGCGGTAGAACGGGCTTACGAAGAGGTTTCAAAGCGTTCTCCGCAATTGTCCGAGGAAGAAAAGCAGAAAATTGCAAATTTCGTTGGCATCGGAGCGGTGCGCTATGCTCTTGTGGAGGTTGACCCTTCAAAACCTGTTGTGTTTACATGGGACAGGGTTCTAAATTTTGAAACGAACAGCGCACCTTACATCCAATACACTCATGCAAGAGCCTGCAGTATCCTACGAAAAGCGGAGAGAAGACCTGAAAATCCAGCTTACGAACTGTTAAGAGAGAAAATAGAAAACGAAATAGTTTTGGATTTGGCGAGCTTCCCCGACGTTTTCAGTGAGGCAACAGAATTCCTTAAGCCCAATATGATCGCCGATTTCGCTAATGCTTTATCCGACAAATTCAACACTTTCTATAATGCATTACCAGTCATAAAAGCCGAGCCGCAAGGACTTAGCGACGCAAGACTTGCCCTAGTCGAAGCCGTGAGAGTAGTGCTTCGAAACGCGCTCAACTTGATTGGCATATTTGCGCCGGAGAAAATGTAGAATCTGTGATGCCTAGTGACTTTTGCGACGACTTGCTACTGAAAAATCGCGGTGAATATTTCCTTTATCTCTTCAGGAATCTCTTGAAGTTCCTTAGCTTTTCGAGGTCCATCCCTTCTCTTATTGTAAGCGAGTGAAATATTACTGCAATCAAATTCTGGAAATAGATACTTTTCAATACAGTCTTCCTTTAGACAGTAGATGGGATGATTTTCTCCTTTGAAGGCATTTTTTAGATTTTTAGTGTCTTCACAGAGCACGAATCGGGAAGTGTTCACTTTCGATTCTGTATATCTCTCTATGATTGCTTCTATTTCATTTCGTTTATCTCCATCCAAGATGACAATACATTTGTATGGATGTTTGGGTATGGTATATAACAAATGCTTCCAGAAATCTCCACATAAATGAAAAATTCCAACCTTATTTAGAATTTGGAGCCAATTCTCAGGAAAAGTTTCTTTCAAGTGCTTTTCCAATAAGATCTGAAGAATGTACGCATCGCTTGTTCCTTCAACATAAATATGAATATCTTTTAAGCTCACAGTATGGGGTAAATAACCAGCGAAGACTGTTGGGTCTTCTTGATTCTGCTTCAAATCGATTTTAACAAATTCTTCATTAGCTACCGAATAAAAATAAACCGCAACGCTGTTGTTTTTCCACAACACAGGATTTACGAATGTTGGATCTTGAGTAGCAATAAATATTTGTCTTTCTTTTGATTCGTCAAGCAAAAACTTTAGGAATTCTTGCTTTACAAATGGATTTAGACCTAATTCTGGTTCATCGATTAAAACAATTTTCCTATTATGTCCAAATAAAATATCTACTCCAAGACACACTAATGATCTTACTCCTGAGCCTTGTTTTGAAATTTCTGTCTCAAAATCTTCCCCGTTAACTTTTCTAATTAGGTTCTCATATCTTTCATCATCAATCTTTGGGTCAACAATTCTTTGAAGAAAATCGATCCATTTTCTTTTCTGAGCAATACTGAATCGTTGTTCTCTGATATATTCCACAAATCCTTTTTCCTTATAACTTTGAAGACGCCCTTCTGGACAGTATAAGATGGAGCCCTTTATTTCCTGAAGAATACCTTCATGAATAAACGGTGAAAGATGTTTTCCATATAAGGTGGTATGAGGTTTCTCACTTACCATAACAATCTCATCTTTAACAGACTCGCAAGGGTTTGTTCTACGACCTGGGTTAAATTCCAGTTTTTTCCGCTGTTTTTCTAAGACTCCTGGCACAAACCTGTCGATCTGTTTCTCATCAAGTAGAAATGTAACTGTCATTTCATTATAAGTATCGTTCAAGTAAAAGTCTTTAGCATCAAGAGATAAGCTTACGCCTGCAAGGTCTGGGACCTCTTGTTTAAACTTTTGGCATGGTTTACAGAGATAACCATAACTTCCTCCAAAAATTAATTCCTTCATTCTCGCAATGAACTCTAAAAAGTTTGTCTTTCCACAATTGTTAGGTCCTATAAGGATATTCAAATCTTTAAGACTTTCAAGTTTAGCATGACTTAGGTTCCGGAATTTTTCTATTTCAATGTTTTTGAAGATTATCATTTTGCGATTTCCTGCTCAATGAAACACATATACTATAGACTAATTATTGTTTTTTCTGATCTTTAGTGACCTTTGATTATTGCTGTTGCTGTGCTTGTTCCTATTCTGTTTGCGCCTGCTTCTATTACAGCTATTGCATCAGCGTACGTTCTTATTCCACCAGCTGCTTTGACGCCCATGTTTTTGCCTACTGTTTCTCGCATTAATCTGATGTCTTCTATTGTCGCTCCCTTACCAAACAAGCCAGTTGACGTTTTTACAAAGTCCGCTCCAGCCTCTTTGGCGAGTTTACATGCAACTATTTTCTCATCCCTTGTTAAGTAAGCGGTTTCAATGATGACTTTGACGATTACCTCTTTAAACAAGCGTTTAACATCTGCAACAGCCTCTATATCCCGCTTTACAGCGTCATAATCGCCTGACTTCAACACACTCAAATTAATGACCATATCCAATTCTTCCGCGCCATCCTCCACGGCTTTGACTGCCTCTAAAGCCTTTATCTCCGGCAGCGAAACGCCGAGAGGGAAGCCCACTGTGGAGCAAGCCTTGACCCTCGAGCCTTCTAGCAGTTTTGCGGCGTATTTTACGTAAACTGGGTTAACAACCGCGCATCGAAAACCGTATTGGATGGCTTCTTTGCATAGCTTTTCAATTTCGTTTTTTGTGGCAGTTGGCTTCACGTTTGTTGAATCTATCATTTTAGCCAGTTCTTGGCTTGAAAGCTTCACTCGCTTCACCTACCGTTTTAGACTAGGCATGGATGCTTTTAGCGATTTCTCAAGACCTACTGCTCTCTGCTGAGATTAGCCCCCTTATAAATAGGTTGAACTTTAGTGTTGGACGAAAAAGCTACCATTTTAAGGCGTTTTCCCTACTCTATTCATAAAAGTTTAACTTGAAGGTTTGCTTCTCGTGAATGGGACTGCCAAAGTGGCTTTTTGAGAAATATCCTGTTTCTTCAGGGTTTAGGGTTAGAATGTAAACTAACTCGTTTTCGTTTTTTCCATACAAATCTTTAAGAACCGCACTTTTCTTAAACCCTATCTTCTCATAAAGTCTTCTAGCTGGCTCGTTGTTTTCTGCAGTGGTTACTAAAACTTTTCTCAAAACATGACCGTCTTTTTAAAGAAATTTTTGGCGTCTTCTATTGATGCTCTCAGCAGTTTTTCTCCCAAACCTTTTCGCCTAAACCTTTCATCTATCCAAAGGTCGTCAATCACAGCTATTCCATGGTGCCTTTCGCTCTCAACTCGCCAGAACAGCCATCCCGCTAGAACCTCGCCCAACTTCACAACTTTGATGTGGTGATACTCAAAGAATAGTTTCACATACCTAGTGGCTTCTTCTCTGGTGTGGTAAAGGTGTGGCGCGCTGTAAACTTCTATTAGCCTTTCGACATGATCTTCTGTGGCATCAGCAACTTCAACTTTCACAAAGAACTATCTTGCCTCCGCTAAGATTTAAGCTTCTCACCTAACCTGGTTATGAGTGAACTCACCATTATAGGCAGGATTAACGAGGCGTCGCCCTCAATCATGATGCGGTTTGCCTTGGCGTTTATCTTGCCCCATGAAACTGCTTCTCTTGGTCTTGCTCCGGATAAGCTGCCGTCCCATTCCACGGCGGTGCTGATATATACAGCGTAGTTTAATCCTTCTCTAAACTGGTTCCACCAGAGCGTATGATGTTTTGATATGCCGCCTCCAACTATTAAGGCGCCTGTCTTCTTCGCTGTGAACACGATATCGTTGAGTTCGCCGGAATCCTTTAGCAAATTAACTCTGAAGTCGTGGTCTTGTGAAAAAAGCCATAGTTGATACCCGACGGCTCCATCGGTGATGCCTGGTACATAAACGGGTATGTTGTTTTTGGTTGCCCAGTAGAGGATGGAGCTCTCGTTGCATATTCTCCTTCCCATTTCACGGCATAGTTGACGGGTTGTGATTTCCTTGTCGCCTTCCTTCCATAAACTTTGAAGCAGCTTTTCCATCTTCTCTTCGATTACTACGCCGTAGCTCTCGTTTGGAACCAGAACGTTTCCTAAACGGTTTATTTGGCTTTCACGGAGTTTCGCGTCGTTCATAAGGAATGAGCCTCTGTAATAGTTTTTCCAGCTTCTGGCAACGTCGTGGTCAAGGGCTCCACAAGTTGTGATTATGACATCAACAAGCTTCCGTTTCACAAGTTCCTTTAAAGCGCCTCTTGTTCCAGTAGCCACAAGGTTCCCAGTAAAAGAAAGAAGCTTTACGCAGTCGCCATCCCTAATCATGTTCTCTAAAATTCTCACACCCAAAGCCAGCTTACCCGCCGTGAAACCCCAAGCCTTTTCCATCTGCAAAACAAGTTCGTCGATGGACATGCCCTCCAAAGGTGTATAGTCTTCAATAACATCTTTCAACATGCAACGTTTCCTCTTTAACTAATGGTTCAAAAGCTTAGACATGTCTTAGCCTTATTAAACTATCCCAAAAAGTCAATCAAACCATCTAAAGGAGCGAACCAAAGGATTCTCAGTTTAAATCTGTGAGTAATTTGTGTGGCTAGTCAGCTAGGTATCCTATGATTTTACTGTATATGTCTCTGTTTCTGAAGTCTTCGTGGCCGGCATAGATACTTGGGTTATCGTTCACTTCCACCACAATATAGTCGCCATTGATCTCTTTAATGTCTACTCCGTAAAGTCCACGTCCAACCACTTCACATGCTCTCAATGCTGTTTCTTTCAGTTTTGCTGGTGCGTTTTCTCTTTTGAGTGATATTGTTCTTCCCCAAACGAAGCTGGGCTTGCCCCTGCGTTTGGCGCCGTGTTTCCATCTGCCTTTAGGCACCATATACTTGCAAACATATAGGACCTCGCCGTTTAAGACCCCAACTCTCCAATCGAAGGTTGTGGGTACAAACTTCTGCACAGCCAAAGCATCGGATTTTCTGAAAAATCTCTTGGCAACTTCTCGAAAACTTGTTTCGCAAGCAACTTTTTCCACATACCTTGAAAAGCTCGTGTATGGCGCCTTCACCACAACGGGTCTTCCAAAGGTTTCGAAGATGTCCAAAATTCGCTTATGATGTAGCTTGTCCTTGTTTAGGAGGATTGTTGGAATGTGGGGAATACCGTGTTTTTTGAAAAGTTCGTATAGATGAATTTTGTTTCCGCAAATCTGGATCGATTTTGGGTCGTCAACCACTTTTATGCCGAGTTCCCACGCTGTTTTAGAAACTATATACGCGGTGTAGAGAGGGTCTGTTGTTGCCCTAATAAAAACAGCGTCGTACTTCGGAATTTCTAGGAGGTTCTCTCTAAACAGGAGATTGAATTCGTGACCCATTTTTTCTGCTGTAAACTTGAAATTTTGCAGAGCAATGGTTTCTCTCGGGTCTGTAAAGTTATATTTCTCGACAAAGCAGGCTATACTAGCCAACGAGGTTTTCACCATCTCTAGAAAGCTGAGAAATTTCTTCACAGACCGTTTCCAAGTCAACTGGAAGAATTTCTTCCTTTTTCACTGGTTGAAGCCCACATAGATAAACGTCTTTTTCAACACGCTGAACATGCAATTTGCAAATTGGGATCTTGAATACCTCGTAAACCTTCTCTGAAATCTTTCTCGCATTGTCTTCCAATTCGCATTTTCCGAAGACGGACTTAAACGAGACCATTTCGCCCACAAGAGGTTGCACACAAACAGCGAACTTGTAGTTCATGCTTAAACTTTTAACGGCCCTGTAAAGGGCACTTCTGTTTTTTGCAATCTTGAAGCCTTCGTATGAGAATGGGTTGACGGCAAAAACAACAACTGGAAAACTGAACTCAGAAAGTATCTGTTTAACGGAACCGGTTACCAAATAAGGCATGGTTGGAATTCCAGCTCTTGAAGCCCTGAGCAGCAGAATGGGTGTTCTGTAAGCGTCGATTATGTTCTCGCTTGAGGGAATTACCGGGTTCCCCAGAATCTCCGCGTGCAAGGAAACGTAATACCCCGTTTTAAGATATCGATAATCGTTATTGATGTTGAGAGTAAAATCTTTAATTGACGATTCAAGGAACGTCGACGGTTTCATTATTGGCGAGTCTGTTGTTAGGTCGATGTTTGATACGACCAACACGCATGTGACACCAGATGATTAAAATCTCGGTATTGCGGCGGTCATATTTAAAATTAACTGTACATTTATATTCACATTTTAGAAAAATAGAAATAGAAGAGGAACTGGTACGTATAAAACCCTAGAGGTTCTAGGCCCAGAGCATGAATTTTCATTAGTTAACGAAGAACTGAAAGCTTTACCCATCGTGGACAAAATCATAAAGGATTTCCGCGGTCGCATTGTAAACTTTGTGGAGCAACAACACTTTACTTTTGGAAAAGAACTCCAGCTGCACGTTATGGAAATCAAACCCAACACGCCTTTCAAGTCGCCTGAAAACTTCGAAGAAACCATGCACGAGGCAGTTTTAGCCTTAACGGATTTTTTAGAGCGCAAATACAAGGCGCATCTTCTCGGGACGGGCATGCACCCTTTACTGAGACTTGAAGAGACAGAAGTTTGGCCTCACCGCCACCGACAGATTTACCAAGCTTACAGCAAGGTCTTCAACCTTAACAGACACGGATGGCTTAACATCCAAAGCTTTCAACTGAACATTCCATACTCCAACGAGGAAAGGGCTATTTTCATACATAATACGCTCGCGGAAATTTGTGCTTACTTGCCCGCGGTCTCTGCATCCTCGCCTGTTTATGAAGGAAAACTTGGAGAACATGTGGATAACAGGTTACGCTTCTACATGCTAAACCAGAAGGAAGTGCCTTCTGTGACCGGAGATGTAATCCCAGAATATGTGTCTTCGTTTAGGCAGTATAAGAAGGAAATTATAGATGATTACTCGTTAGACCTAGCCAGAGCGGGGGTAGGTGGATGCCTTCTTTACAAGGATTGGGTTAACTCGAGAGGTGTGACTCTTCGGTTTGACAGGAGAGCTGTCGAGATACGGGTGATGGATGAGCAGGAATGCGTTAAGTCGGATGTTGCATTGAGCTGTTTTGTGAGGGCGACGCTGAGGGGATTGATGAAAGGAAAAGCCGAACTCTTGCCACACGAAATTTTGGTAAAGGACTTCAAGTCGGTTGTAAGGGTGGGATTAAACGCAAAGGTTATGCATCCAAAGGGACCGACTGCCCGCCAAGTCTGTGAACACTTTCTCAAAATTGCTTGGAAAAATGCAACAGAAGGGGAGAAGAAGTATCTTCCAATAATAGAGAAGAGAATAGAGCGCGGGAACTTATCTGAAATTATAAGGGAAAGGATTCGGAGAAAATCTCAAAAAACAGACTTTAGAGAAGCAACGGTCACCGTTTACTCAAGGCTTATAAATGGTCTTGTGGAAAATCAGCCCTATTTCTGAAATGATGGTGAAGATTCCGATGTCAGTTAAGAGCGAGAGACAGAAGAACTTCTTCGATGTCTGCGGTCAGTGTATGGGCAGTTGTTGCCGAAACGCAAGACCCCCCACAACCATAAAACGTAAAAAAATTATAGAGAAATATCTAAAGAAACAAAAGATTCCTATTGAAAATCCGTTTGTCAAAACAGCATACATTTCTCCAAAAGAAGGTGCTGAAGGATATTGCATCTTCTACGACAAAAAGACAAGAGAGTGCCTAATTCATCCAGTGAAACCAGAAACGTGCGTAGCAGGGCCTATAACGTTCGACATAAACATGCAAAACCGAAAGATTGAGTGGTTCCTGAAAATGGAAAAAGTCTGTCCACTAGCAGGAATGCTACATAAAAATGGAGAAATCCTCAAAAAGCACCTTAAATCAGCCAAAAAAGAAACACTCAGCCTCGTACGCGAACTCGACTCTAAGGCCCTAAGAGCCATACTGAAGATAGAAGAGCCAGAAACCTTCAAGATAGACGAAGACATCATTGGAAATGACATCTTGGACAAACTAAACTAGTAATTTATAGTCCCCATTATTTCTTCAGTAAAGTTTCCTCAGCACGCGCAGGAGTTTTACCGCGTAGAGCTTGAGGAAGCCACAGCCAAATCTTCGTTAACCAATAACGTTACGAATGCTCCTCTTAATTCTTTGATACGATTTTCAATGGTTGCGTGAATTTTTGTTCTAAGGTCACCGCAGTCTGAAGGATGTATTCCCTCTATTCTTCTGGCAAGCTTGGAGTCTCCAAGGGTTTTCTCGATCCAATTTTGGAAGTCTTTTCTTTGAAGATGAAAAAGCAGACTTTCTAACTTGATGGACTTTGTCTTTTCAAGGAAGTCAGAGAGACTTCTAGCGCTTTCTCCGGTTGGTCTCCCGAGGTCCTCGTAAAAATAGAAGGTTTCTTCGTCACCCACTGTCCTTAAGATTTTCATGGCTTCCGTGTTAACTTTTAAACTCCTGCTTTTCCGGGGTTTCCTTTTCTTCTTGATTTTCGGAGACATAGTAAGCCCTAAGATTGATACTTGAGGGATGAGATAATCTTTACGAATTTGAAATCCAACTTCAAAATAATAATCCAGACTTCCAAAATCAAATATTTAATAAGCAATGTCATGAGAAGTGGCATAAAAATTGAAGACTCAAGAAGAAAATGCAAGACAATTGCATACGAATGTAGAGGTTGGAAGCGGCAACTCGTTAAGAAGCGTCTCCCGAGAAGAAAGGAAGAGAGAAGCGAGTAAACCATTGTACCTGGCTCGATATGAGTAAACGAGCGCGCGAGAAGTTTGATGTTTCAGGCTCTTTACGAAAAAGAAGCCGTAAAAAACAGTCAAAAGGCTGAATTCAGATGCTGGCCCGAGTAGATTCAAATCCCGTTTAAAATTCCCCATGTTAAGCAACTGCATATTGGTTCGATGAAGCAAAAGAAAGAACGGGTTTGAACCTATCACTTAAATAAGCATTCATCAAGTCGGCATAAACCATTTAGAGTTAATCTAAAAGCATGGAAAGTTCGAATCGAAGTGCATTCATATACAGGTTATCAAAAAACCAGAGTCACGAAGTCGCTCAAACTCTCGTTTTTCACTTTTAATGATTATGGGAAAATTCCCCTTTCAGATACAACTTCTATTGTCTCAGAGACAGCAAGGACAAAAGCCGCTTTTCTCGTATCGAGGTTATAGTTCTTAGCAACTTCAGCAACGTTTCTATAAGCAGTGACCATTTTCTTTTGAAGCTTTTCTTTGACCAAACTTAATTCCCAGCTTTCGCCTGCCTTGTTTTGAAGCCATTCGAAGTAACTTACAGTAACTCCACCAGCATTTGCAAGTATATCAGGTAATACGTAGATGTTCTTAGTGACCAAGATTTCATGAGCGAGATTAGTAGTAGGTCCATTTGCAAGCTCCAAAATTACTCTGGCCTTTATGTCGCTGGCGAGTGCACCTACAATTTGCGTTTCTTTCGCAGCGGGGACTAAGATGTCACAAGGGCTTGTCAACAGTTGTTCTTGGGTTAGATGCGGAATCCCGTCGTATCCAACCACGGATTGTTCGGGACTTCTATTTTCTTTATAGGCCAAGACATCCCTGGGATTCAGTCCCTCTTGACAATAGATTCCTCCCTTTGAGTCACAGATTCCTACAATTCTACATCCATAATCTTCGTACAGAATGTTTGCAATGTTGTATCCAACATTCCCAAATCCCTGAACAACGACAGACGCATTTTTCAAAGAACCTAATCCTTCAATCTGTCTCTGCCTAGCAGCTTCTTCCAGAACATACGCGCCACCCTGTGCTGTGGCATCCTTTCTACCCTTAGAGCCGCCTAAGCTGAGCGGTTTTCCAGTTACGACCGCAGAAGCATATGAAGATTGTGGGTTGAGCATCTTATAAGTGTCGTAAATAATCCCCATCTCTCTTTCACTAGTACCCACATCTGGCGCTGGAACATCAGAGTCCGGACCTAACATGGGCAAAATTTCGTAAGCATACCTTCTTGTCAATCTATCAAGCTCCCCTCGCGACATTTTCTTCGGATCACAACAAACTCCCCCTTTTGATCCCCCATAAGGAAGATCAACAACCCGGCATTTCAATGTCATATCAAAAGCGAGAGCAGTTATCAAATCTAAGTCCACGTCGGGAGAATATCTTATACCCCCTTTAGTAGGTTCATATAGTCGGCTATGTAGAACTCTGTATCCGGTAAACATCTCTATTGACCCATTATCCATGTGCACTGGAAATCGCACAATTAATTGCCTGAAAGGCTGTTCTAAAAACCTGACAACTCCTTTCTCGAGCGGTTTTGTTTCTGCATTTATAAACTGAACTGCCTTTTCAAATTCCAGTTTCGTTCTCTTCAAAAAGTTCAACTCTTCTTTACCTTCATATATCTCACGGGAACTCATCGAAGCAGTCACCCTCTGCTGACTTTCTTTATATCCTTGAAGCTCAGCGGAACCTCTTTGGAAACCTCTTCAGCAAACATTATTTCATATACATCTTTTGAGCCGCATTTTGGGCATTCCGAAGGTCGAAACCTACACGTTTGACAATTTTCTGATTCCATACCCATACGGAGACAGAGGTCATCAGATCCTTCTCTACGTCCGACGATTAACCCAACAATCTCAATCCACGTGCTTCCGCAATGAGCGCAAGCAACTCTCTTCTTCCCTAAGTCTCCTGCTGTTTTTCTGTTCTCAATCTCTTTAATAATCTCTATTATTTCCAAGCAATATCACACAGTATAAGATATTAAACGAATATTTATGTATTTTGTTTGATTTTTTGCAATTATTTTCGACATTGTAAGATAAAAAGCTCATAATTTGCTTATATCATTAAATCGCGCCAGGAAACGTTCACGTATGCTCGACATCATAAGATTTTGCGTCGAAAATAGTATAATTTAAAAACTTAGAATGCACAATTTTCGGATAAGAGGGCTTACGCATGACTTCAAAGGTAAAAATTGATGAGATTGATGTAAACATTATCAGGGCTCTTCAAAAAGATGCTCGTGCCAATTTTGCGGACATAGCAAAGGATCGTGGTGTGTCAACAGACACGATAAGCAAACGATTCAGAAAGATGAAGAAAGTCGGCATTGTCAGAGGGACAACAATATTGTTGAACCCGAAAAGCTTCGGCTGTGACTGCGTCGCAAGCCTGGGCATTGACGTTAGCTATCCACACTTGAAGGAGGTTATTGAATTGATACAAAGAATTCCTGAAATAGTCTTCTGCACTACATCTATGGGCAGACATGACATATTCTGTATGGCAGTTCTTAAGAATGTTGGTCGGCTAAGCCAAGTAAAAGATTTGATAAAGGGACACCCCATGGTCAGGGAAGTCACGACGAGTATTTGGGTTGATGAAATACTGCTATGCCCTGAGAATTTTGAATTTGAGCATCTCAACAGGTAGTGGTGGAGATGGATGAAACTGATCTATCCATAATTAAGAGAATGACGGAAGACGCTCGCGTATCTTTTAGAAAAATTGCGAAGGAAATTGGGATCTCACCAGACACAGTGATAACCAGATATAAAAAGCTGCAAGAAGAAGGTGTAATTAGAGGTTCCACCGTGGTTATCAATCCGAAAAAGATTGGCTACCATGGGATGGCCGCGTTCATGATAGACGCCTCACCGACACACATCTTAGCAACCGAAACCACTCCAACTGAACTGTCACTGATCTTGGAAAAGTTGATTGAAATGCGAAACATAATCTTGGCTACGAAGACTGTTGGAGACCATGATCTATTAGCTATCGGCGTAGCAAGGGATTTCGAACATTTGATTGCCATAGGCAATGATATAGCGAGAATACCAGGGGTCAAGGACTTGCGAGTATCTTTCTGGGTCGAGAAGGCAGAACTCTGCCCTAGATACTTTATTATTTAGGCCAAACGTAAAGCTGTCACGATGCCGAGGCTGAAAGGAAAGAGAATCCAATCTTAACTCCGATATTTTAAACCGATCTTTGAGCGTGTTTACTTTTGGCGGGCCCGAGGGGATTTGAACCCCTGTTCTCCGGCTCTCTTCCATCAAACGCCCGGAGGCCTGCGCACCCCTTTACGGTTCGGCGCCTTAATCCATACTGGGCTACGGGCCCCCAGTTCCAAATTACAATTGAGTCCTATCTAAAATTAATTGCTATGGGCGCTACACCAAACTTCACTGCAGAGTTCAATATATCTATAGAGGGGCTATAGCACAACACAGAACAAAATCAGCTTGTTACACTTCCATCAGTTCTTCGTTTATCCACCAAGCCCGTTTTTTCCCTGATTTTTCGCCTGGATAATATTCTATTATGGATTTTCCAAGCTGTTTTCTGGATGTTTTCTCTATTCTTCTCAGTCTATTCAAAACCAACCACCTGTTTGTTTTTAAGTATCCTGCAAGCTCTGGTGTGGTTGCCCCTTTGTAGTGAATGAGATAATCTACTATCTTGCGGTCTGTTTCGTCTATGCAAAATGTGTGGGGGTTTGTTTTTCCCCGTTCGTATGTTAGGAGTTCTAAATCTGCAAGATTCTTCCGTATCTCTGAAAACTCCCTTTCCATCCTACTAAGTCTTTGCTCTAGCTCTAGGATTTTGTCAGGTTTAGGCGTTTTCTGAAGTTTCTCCATTATAGCGCCTCGAATGAAATCGCTTCTTTCGCCCTCTGGAACACGTAAAATCATTTCTTTGTAGACTTCTTCAGGCACCTTCACGGACACGACCCTTACCTTCTCCACAAGAACACCCTCGCCACCCAATTATAGAACTCATATTATTTCATGTTTTCTTTGCTGATTTTCTTTCGGAAATCTTTTAAAAGCTGCGGTCTAACTCTAAACCGAAGCCAAATTTAAAGTGACGTATATGCCCAGAAAATCCACAATCTCCCTAATCAAATGTGATGTAGGCTCCTTAGCAGGCCACCACGTTGCCCCAAAACCACTCTTTAACATTGCCGAGAAAAATCTCAAGAACGCAAAAAAAGAAGGCCTAGTAAACAGTTATCACATCTTCAACGTCGGAGACGACCTCGAACTCCTTATGGTGCATGAAAGGGGCGAATCGAATCCAGACGTTCATAAACTTGCCTGGGACACCTTTAAAGAGGCTGCAAACAAAGCCCTAGAACTGAAACTCTATGGTGCTGGGCAAGACCTTTTGAAAACGTCTTTCAGCGGAAATGTTCGTGGTATGGGTCCAGGCGTTGCTGAGATGGAGATAGAAGAAAGAGGCTCTGACCCGATTGTAGTTTTCGCAGCCGACAAAACCTCTGCCGGCTCCTTTAACTATCCAATTTTCCGCATTTTCGCTGACCCCATGAACACAGCCGGACTTGTGATTGACCCTAACATGGCGGGTGGCTTCAAGTTTGAGGTGATAGACACCATAGAAGACAAGAAGGTTGTGCTTAAGTGTCCAGAAGAGATGTACGACTTAGTCGCTTTAATCGGAACAGTCCAACGGTACATGATTTCCTGTGTTTGGCGGGCTAGAGATGACTTAATATGTGCTGTGGGCAGTGTGACTAGACTTTCTCAGATTGCTGGAAAATACGTTGGAAAAGACGATCCAGTCATGATCATAAGGGCTCAACATGGATTGCCAGCCGTGGGAGAGATTCTTGTGCCTTTCATGCACAGTTATCTCGTTGAGGGTTGGATGCGAGGAAGCCATTGGGGTCCAATAATGCCCGTGGGGTTAAAGGACGCTAAATGCACAGTTTTTGATGGCCCTCCGAGGATCGTCGCCATAGGTTTTCAGGTTGCAAATGGCAAAATCGCGAGTGATGATGATGGAAAACCAATGGTGGCTGACTTGTTTGATGATCCGGCCTTCGCCTTGGCTAGGCGTGAAGCCTTGGAATATGCGTCCATGCTCAGGCGCATGGGAGAGTTTGAGCCAGCCCGCTTGGGTCCTGAAGAGATGGAATACACTACTTTGCAGCAGGTTCTTGACAAGATCAAAGAGCGTTTCAAACCAGCCTAGATTTGCTTAGATTATCCTAGTATAACTTCACCCTTCCTTATCTTTGCCAGCTCATCGCATCGATTTTTCACGGTTTCATAGAGCTTTTTGCGCAACTCCTCTCCGAAAATTTTCCCCTCTCTAATCAGCAGTGTCTTCCTCGCTAGTTCAACGTCGCCCAATCCCGTAAACCATGCCTCAAAATCTCCACGGCTGATGTGAAATTCTATTGAGCTTATTTCAATTTTCAAGATTTTGTCGCAGAAGTCTTGGAGACCCGCCGCATGAATGCTTAACGGTTTTTCAATGTCAACGTAGAAGTGAAATGATTTTTCTATGGGTAAATACGCCAAAATTTCGCCAGCTTTTTCTTTATCTATTTCTGGAAAACCAAGCGCTTTCCTGCCTTTCCCTGTTATGACATAATATCCTTTTTCATGCTGCTCTACGTATCCCATGCGGGTAAGCCCAATTATGTGCATCATAACCGGGGGGAAACCTAACCCGGTCTCCTTCGCTATCTCCGCAGCCTTAGCAGGCTTATCAAGCCTCCACATGGTTTCAAGAATTAACCTTTTAACAGGTGACATGCTCATATTAATGCACTCCTCTTAATTTGTTATATGTTATTAATAGGTTTTTCAAATTTTCCTTTACAAATTTGCGGGGTGATTATTTAGGCGAGTGCTTAATAATGGTGGAGCATGACTGGAAATATGAGATGAGAGATTGTTGAGCGAATGGAACCAGATATTACGCGAAGAAAGGTATAGCCGAGAGGAACCCGACGAAATTGTCGTTAACTTTGCAACTCTTTTAAAAAAGAATAACAAAAAGTTGCGGGTTCTCGATTTGGGATGTGGCGGAGGGAGGCATCAGGTCTACATGGCAGAGCAAGGATTTGAGGCTCATGGGATAGACACTTCGGAAACGGGCTTCCACTTGACCAGGGAAAGGCTCAAAAGGCAAGATTTAGAGGTTTATCTCGTAAAGTGCGACATGAAAATGCTGCCTTATATCGACTTTTGTTTTGGCGCTGTCATAAGCCTGCACACCATTTACCATCAAAGATATGGTGGAATTCAAAAAGCCATATCTGAAATTAACCGAGTGTTAGGGAAAAAAGGTCTTGTGCTCATGAATTTTTTATCGAAAAGAACCTATATTTATGGAAAGGGAGCGGAAGTTGAAGAAAACACGTTCGTCGAACAAGAAGGTGCAGAAAAAGGGGTTCTTCATCATTTTTCTGACAAAGAAGAGATAGAGCGTCTTTTTAAAAATTTCAAAATCATCGACTTAAAACTAAGCGAACGGGAAGTTGAAGGGAAGCTTCAAAGCCGCTGGATACTCGTGGCAATGGTTTAAATGTACGCTAGTTAAAAGTAAATAAGCAATGATTAGTAAGCAATTAAGGCATTGTTGGAGTGAATGAAAGCGGTGGGAAATTTATGAAGATGGCTGTGCTTGTCTATGAGTATCCGCCAAAAATTGTCGGCGGATTGGGAACCTACGCCGCTGAAATCACACGGAAGTTTGTTTTAATGGATCACGACGTCACGGTTTTCACGATGAACGATGACGCTGGCAATCTTCCGACACGGGAGATTTGGCGCGGCATAGAGATTCACCGCCCCTTACACATTGACATTTCTGATTCGCTGCCGGATGTGCTTGCCGAAGACGTTAAGAAATGGGGGAGAGGCATCCAGTTGTTCTCTAAGATCCTTGTCTACAATTATCTAAGTGCTTCGAAGCTCGTTAACGAACTCATTAAAAAAGAGAGCTTCAAATATGATATTGTAATCACCCATGACTGGCTTTCGGCAATAAGCGGAATAACCATTAAAAAAGAGGCTAAATTGCCCTTCGTATTTCACGTTCACTCTACAGAGAAAGGAAGAACCCTTGGAAACGGCTCAGAAGTCGTAAGCAACATTGAGCTTCACGGAGCCAAAGCGGCAGACCTAATTGTAACCGTTTCATATGCCATGAACGATGAACTTATAAAACTCGGCTTTCCAAAAGAAAAAATCCAAGTCTGCTACAACGGTGTTGACCCACAAAAATATAGTCCTGAGGCAGCAAATGCTGAGCGAGTTAGGAAGGTCAGAGATTTTTACGGCATAAAAGACGACGAGCCCATGATTCTATTCGTTGGAAGACTTGTTGGTGTTAAGGGCGTTGATAAACTTATAATGACTATGCCGCATGTTTTACAGAAAACACCTAATGCAAAACTGGTCATTGTGGGCGTTGGCGACTTACAAGACTATCTAGTCAACTTGGTTAAAACTATGAGATTGCAAGATTCTGTGAAATTAAACTTTGAATTTGTTTCAGAGGAGGAGCGCGTTCTTCACTATGCTGCATGTGACGTTGCAGTTTTCCCGAGCCTTTATGAACCATTCGGAATAGTTGCCCTCGAGGCAATGAGCATGGAGCGTCCAGTTGTTGTGGGCGCAACGGGCGTCAGTGGGATGCGGGAAGTGGTCATTTGCTGCGGTGAAGAACAATGTGGCTTCCACATAAATCCAAATAATCCAACAGACATCGCATGGGGTATAAACAGCGCGCTGGAGAATCCTGAGAGAAAGGAATGGCTTGGAAAAAATGGCAGACGTAGAGTTTTAGATGAGTTTACATGGGATAAAATAGCTGAAAAAACAGTAGCGTTATACGAACAAATATTGAAGCGTTGAGTTTCCGTTCAGGCAAAAATTTTACTGGTGAACCTTTGAAATCTGATTCTTTAAGACTAAGAACGAAGGTTGCGGGGGAAGCTGCAGCCTCTCGATTTTAAAGAAACTTAAATATTGGGTTTTTCATACATAGAGTGAAGATGCGATGCTACGGTTGAAGGTGCGAATGTGGAATTCGACAGGGAAACTTTCAAAAAGATGTTTCCGAACCTGGCTAAAGAGTTAGAATCTAATGCGCATAAGGTTTCAGTAAACTCTGTGCGAACCGACGTTCAAACTGGAGAAAGGGCGTCCTCGGAAAGATTCGTTCACTACATGCCTGACGTAATAGACTTCATTCGGCGATGTGACACGGAGGAACAAGCAGAAGAGATAATAGCTTACATGGAGAAAAGAGGCGAGATAGGAAAACAATACTCCAAGAAACTCAGAAAACAACTCAAAGAAAAAGGTGTAAGAAGCTTCGGACCTAAGAAAGAAGAAAATTACTATTTTAAGCACCGTAGACATGACAGCGTTCGCTAGATTTGTTCTGGCGGAACCCTCTCTGGCGTGTAAGCTGTATAATATTTTAGCTCATGCATGCGCACTCTCTTTTTTACATGAGGATACAGAATTAACTCTTCAATCTCCAATCCCTCAGCCAAATTAGGGCTGATTTGCCTAAGTCTGTGGGTAAGAGCTTGGAGACTTTTTCTCGGCGAGAAGGACACCATAACCGATGGATGACAACTGACTCCCGCCTCCATTAGTCTTTGTAAGGCTTTTAACTGCAATGTGAAACCATCTGGCTTAGCGCCAGTCAGCATGGCAAACTCCTCTTCATTGCATCCCTTCAACGAAACCCTCACATGAACAAAACCATGTTTTGAAAGGCTTGCGGCATAGCTTTCATCGTGAGCTATAGGTATCCCATTGGTTTCCAGAATGAAACGGTAACCTCTGCCTTGAAGAGCGTCAAGAAGCTGGAGTAAGTGAGGCTTTCCTATTGCGGGTTCTCCACCGCTAACCCTCAACAAATCTAAGCCACACTTCTTAGCTAGGGAAACCAAGCTGTCCGCAACATTCCTCGGAGTATAAAATCTTCCAACATTATCAGGACGAAACATCACAGCGTCTGACACCCAACAAAACCTGCACAATAAACCGCAGCCAACACAGTCGGCTGTGACTATTCCACCGTACCACCTCGCCGGTCTAATACGATAATACTTCCTTTCCAGCCCTTTAGGTCCCGTACGGGTGACCAGTTTTTCAATAGCTAGATGCCTCTGGACAGAGTCATAAAACATCAATGAAGCGCCTATTCATTGTTAATTAACATAAGTCTAATTTATAGATTAGCAAATTTAAACTGAATGTTGGGTTGTGTGCGTGTGCGCCTAAGAGTCGGTCAAACACTTGGCAACAGAGAGATTTCAAGAGTGTTTAATGTCTGCGTTCAAAGGGGGATAAGATACAGTGGAAGCTTGCGAACCAGAATTCAACACGTAGTTTTGATCACAGTCCTACACAAAACACCTGAAGATCTCACAAAGAATCCGTATAATGACAGAAAAATTGGTGACAGACTCTTGTACACTGGTGAAGGGCGTTATGGAACCCAGAAAATGAATAGGGGAAATCTGGTCTTAGAACAGCAAATGGAAAAGAACTACCCCGTATATGTTTTTGAAAAGAAATCGCCGGGAAAATACGTTTTCCTAGGCAAATGCAAGGTGCTCTCCGTGCGAAATGAAATTCAGAATGATTCGCGAGGGAAAGAAAGACGAGTCTTTGTCTTTGAGCTTTACAAGCTTGAATCCGATTTTTCTGAGGGGAAATCTAAGGTTTGATGAAGCTGATTTTAAGTGCGTCTGCTGTTATTTGAAAGAAGTTTTCTTTGACGCAAATGGTTAAGTATATACGTAACCGAGGTGGTGTAATTCTAAAAGTAAATAAATGGGCTTATCAATAAATAAAAAGCCTAAAAACTCGGAACTGTGCGGAGGAAAAGCCTTTGAAGAGAACAGCTTCAGTGTTCATCATTATAGCCTTTGCAATAATCACTTTTTACCCGTTTCTGTTTAACACTAGAGCAGCAATTGCTGAGGATGCTGGTTATGGTATAAATTTTGTTAATCATAGGATAGAGGTCATTTATAATGGCTATGTTTTGATAAACGACACTATTGAGATAACAGGACAAATATCCAACAGTTTTCTTATCGGATTTCCGTACAAATACGGTTCGCACGTTCTTAGATGCATAGCTTATAATACGACTAGCATTTTTCCAGTAAGCCTTAATGTACCCTTAAATAAGCATGTTGGTTTTTATGGCGCTGAAATAAACTTTCCGCAAGGATCACCCCAGAATTTCACAGTTGTATTTGTACTTTCAAACAACCTTCTCACAGCATCGGGAACAACTTATACCTTGGATTTTCCGGCATACCCTAGTCTAGTAAAGGACGCTGCGAATTGCAGTGTTGAAATTGTTTTGCCAGAGGGTGCAATGGGTGTAACGGTTACTAAGGATGGCGAAGTCGTTCAGGCACTCACTTTTAAGAAAGAAAACTTGGGAGCTTTTACCTACTCGCCCGCGAACGCGACATTTTCGTTAACCGGTGACAAACTGCAATTATTTGACATAAAGGAACTAAAACGAGAGGTTAGAGTAAACGGATTAGGCGAAGTAGAGGGCTCAGACAGTTACTACTTAACAAGTAAGGCGCCTACAACGATAAGCACGATCGAAATTATTCTTCCTCCTAACGCGTCTAACCCAAGCGCCCAAGACCAGTTTGGAAGAAGAATGTCTGAGCCTGTGCGGGTGGATGAAAAAACCAACCGCCATAGGGTCACCTTCACTTTACCATTGGAAAGTTATGAATCCGCTAGGTTTACTGTGCAGTATTATTTGCCCAGTCAAGTTTACATTGATGTGCAGGAAGGGACCAACAGTTTCAACGTTACGTCCCTTTTGTTCCCTTACGTGAATTATTACATTGAACAAGCGTCAGTAACCGTAATTTTGCCAGAAGGCGCAAGAGTGTTAACTCTTGAAAACACCTTAATTGACAGTGCCTATGGCATATCGAGAAGTGTTTTCCAAGAAGAAATAACCATAAACAGACAGGGCACGAGTTATCTAGAGAGTGTTGTTCCTTCAGAAAATGTCTTGCGAATCGTGTATGAGTATAATCCACTGTGGCTATCCTTCCGTCCCACACTGTGGATGTGGGCTTTGGCGGTTGTTGGATGTGCAGTTGCTGTTGTTTGGAGAAGGCCTAAGGCTCCCACTCGAGTTCCTGTGCCTGTGGTGACCGTGAGACTGCGGCCGGAATATATCAGGTCTTTTGTGAATTCTTACGAAGAGAAAAGAAAAATAATTTTTGAATTAGAGTTCCTAGAAACCAGGGTGCGGAAAGGAAAGATTCCGAGACGTCGGTATAAGGTGCAGAGAAGAACCTTAGAAACACGCCTTAACACCTTGGCTAGAAGCTTGGCGGAATTTAAAGAGAGAATGCGTGCGGCTGGCGGTCTGTACACAGACTTGATGCGGCAGCTTGAAATTGCAGAAACCGAAATCAACGAAGTTGAAGCCAACATCAAAAGCATTGAGACTCGCCACAGTCAAGGAGAGCTTTCGTTAGAAGCGTATAGGAAGCTTCTTGCAGATTATCAGCGCAGAAAAGAGAGGGCTCAAACAACAATTCACGGAATCCTCTTAAGACTTCGTGAAGAAATCCGCTAGTGAACCTAAACGCTTTTATTCCACCGCTTAGCTTTCAGTGAAAATCTGGTTGAAGAGGGAATGGAAAGTGGTAAAAATAGTGGTTGATAATGACAAATGCACCGGATGCGGCACATGCGTCGACACCTGTCCGGTAAGCGTTTTTGAGGTCAAAGATGAAAAGTCGGTTCCCGTAAAGCCCGAAGAATGCCTTGTCTGCAGAGCGTGCGAAGTCCAATGCCCAGAAAGCGCAATCCAAGTAATCGAATGACCAAAAGCCGTCTTTTAATAGTTTCGCCTGTTTAAAGTTGCTAATTTATATTCCAAAAAGATCTCTGAACTTTTTTCACTTCTTTTATAACTCTCTCACCTTGCCTTCTGATGTGTTCACTTGTGGCTGGAACTCTATCGTCTACGGTGTAAAGGGTCCCGCTCATGTTTGCAATGGCTGCCGCGGCTATTTTTCCAACAAATTTGAGGCTGTAGCCTCCCTCAAGAACTGATACTAGCCTTCCCTCGCACATTTTTGATGCCAAAATCCCCACTGTTTCGTAAACCCTTTGGTAGCACAAAGCTGACAGGGATAAGCTCGCCACTGGGTCTGTGTAGTGGCCGTCTAAACCAGCTGATACCAGTATGAACTGTGGTTTATACTGGCATATTATTGGCGTTACGATTTCTTTCACTGCCCTAAGATAGACTTGGTCGCTGGTTCTGAAGGGTAGTGGAATATTCACGTTGTAGCCCAAGCCTTCGCCTTCCCCAATCTCGTCTATGAAGCCTGTTCCTGGAAAGCCGCGCAAATCTTCATGCAAGCTTATGTATAAGACCTTGTTGGTTTCGTAGAAGGTTTCTTGTGTGCCGTTTCCATGGTGCGCATCTGTATCCAATATTAAAATTCGCTCCAAGCCGAATTTTTTAAGCAATTTTTCAGCGGCTATGGCAATATTGTTGAAGATGCAGAAGCCAGACGCACGAAACTTTTCAGCATGGTGTCCAGGAGGTCGAACCAAGGCAAAAGCATTTCTAAACTTCTTTTCCATCACCGAGCTGACAGCTTTGAGCGTTCCACCTGCAGCGTAAAGAGCGACCTCAAAGCTTTCAGGAGAAACGACCGTGTCTCCTAAATCTAGAAAGCCCCCGCCAGACCTGCAGATAGCATTAACAAGTTTTATATATTCTATGTCGTGGACCAGTTCAACATCTTCCATGCGAGCTTTTTCTGGTTCGACGAACTGCCAATTCTTACTCGTCGATAGCCTACTTCTCTTTAATTCGTTGACGATTGCTCCAAGGCGCTTTGCCGATTCCGGATGGCTTCTGCCGGGATTATGCTGGTAATATTTTGGCGAAAAAATAACGGCTGTTCTACTCATATTTTGTCATCTTTTTGAAGACTGTTTGGAAAGTTTTCTGCACGTATTCTTTTATGGACAAACCTTTCCTCTTGGCTAATTTTTTGAAGGTTTTGTTTATGCCCGTTGTGTACTGTATTGCTCTTTTCGGTTTGTTCACTATAAACCGTGGCAGTCCAAGATTTTCGGCAGCCCGCCTTTGCACAAGTTTTCGCAGTCCCTTATCTGGCAGTTCGATTTTTAGTTCGGTGGGTAAATCCGTGGCGAATTTTGCCATTTGATATGTTACAAAGGGTAGACGTAGTTCTATGTTATGGAAATTGCAGATTTTAAAGTCCCTTTCGAAGTTGGTCTCATACATTCTAAGGACGTCGTTAAAAATTGTTTCCCGAGCTTTTTCGCTGCCATACAATAAATAATCGTTTACGTATCGCTTGTAGCCTCCGAAGAGCTCATCCGCGCCCTGCCCAGCCAAAATAACTTTAAATTCCATCTTCGCCGTCTTTTCCGCTGTCCAATAGACTGGAATGCCTATGCTTGCCTTGACAGGGTCTGGTTCCTCAATCAGCCAAAGAACCTTTGGAAGAACTTCTTTGACATCCTCTTCGTCATAGAGGTAAACGTGGATTGGCAGTTCCAACTCCTCTGCCGCTTCTTTCGCGTGTTCTGTTTCTGGCTGGTTTTCTAGGCTTACACAGATTAGGTGCACGTCTGCTCCTGACTTCTTTGCTAGAAAAGCGATTACGCTGCTATCTAATCCCCCCGAAAAGGCTACCGCAACCTCCTTTAGCCCCGAAACTCTCTTTTTAGTTGAGTGTTGCAAAAGAGCTTGAAGTCTTTTTGCTGCAGCCTGCATTGTTGTCTGCTTTACCCTTGAATAAGCGAGAGTTTTCACGGGTTTAAATCTGAAGCCGTTTCTGTCAACGAGTGCCACGTGTCCCGGCGGAAACGAATTTACAGTCTTTATTCCGATTCTCCACAGTGCTGTACGCTTGGAAGCTAAAGCCGCAAAGTCCGCGTTTTCGCCATAATAGAAGGGGCGAATACCCATGGCGTCTCTGCCTGCGATAATCTTCTCGGGTTCAGCTACTGCGAAGGCGAAGTCGCCGTCAGTTTCCTTGATGAAGGTTTCAACGGCTTCTTTACGGTTTTGTTGAAGCTTTCTGGCGACGACTTCTGCGTCGGAAGTTTCTGCTGTGGTCGGATAGATTCTTCCGTCAAAAGCCAAGGCTGCATCTTCAAGCTTTATTGGTTGGGGCTTGTCAAGTGCAAAAATTTCTGAGAAAGCGTGGCCAACGACTACCGGCGAGTTTAAGTCTTGGTTCTGCAACGCCTCAATGGACTTCTCTATATTTACAATAGTGGGTGATGCTATTCCAAAGGTTTCAGCGCCTTTGTGCTTTAACATCTTTAGCATGGCAACTGCTGTTTCTGTTGCGTTTTCGCCTCTTTTGTTCATGACAGCTATTATTGCTCCCATGCCAAAGACCTTTAAGTTTAAGCTATCGTGTTATTGCTTCGGTAAAGCATTAATCTTTAATCGCCCTATCTTCTTGCGAGGGATAAAGGGTTTGTCCATTCTACCAATAGACGTGGGTCCAATTGAAACGGGCCGTTACGGAACTGCTGAAATGAGGAGAATCTTCGAGAAGGAGACGCGTGTCCAGAAGATGCTTGATGTAGAAGCGGCCCTGGCGTGGGCACACGCTGAGGTGGGTAACATACCGCGAAAGGATGCTGAAAAAATTGCGGCTATGTCCTCGACAAGGCATGTTAAATTGAGCCGTGTAAAGGAGATTGAGCGTGAAATAAAGCATGATGTTGCCTCTCTAGTTAGAGCCTTGGCCGAAGCTTGTGGACCAAGCGGGGCGTATGTCCACCTTGGTGCAACAAGCTACGACATCGTGGACACGGCGAATGCCCTTCAATTAAAAGACGCTTTAGAACTGATTGAGAAAAGGCTGAACGATCTTGAGAAAATCCTTATGGAAAAGGCTTCGCGGTACAAGGGCACTGTGATGACTGGCAGAACCCATGGTCAACACGCTTTGCCTATAACTCTGGGCTTTAAGTTTGCGGTCTGGACGCGTGAGATTTCGAGGCACGTCCAAAGGCTTAGGCAATGCAAAGAACGGGTTTTGGTTGGAAAAATGAGCGGGGCTGTGGGAACCCAGGCCGGCTTTGGGCCCCATGCCATGAAGATTCAAGAACTTGTTATGCACCGTTTAGGAATTAAGCCCGCCGAGATTTCTACACAAATTGTGCAGAGGGACCGCCACGCAGAACTTGCGAGTTTGCTGGCTATGATTGCCTCTACGCTTGACAATTTTGCCACTGAAATTCGGGAGCTGCAGAGACCAGAAGTTGGAGAACTCTTCGAGCCTTTTGAGGTGGAGAAGCAGGTTGGCAGTTCAACAATGCCCCATAAGCGGAATCCGGAAATTTGCGAAAGGATTTGCGGCTTAGCACGAATTATCAGAAGCCTTACCGTTCCCGCGTTAGAGAATGTTGTAACTTGGCATGAAAGGGATCTAACTCAGTCTTCAGCGGAACGCTTCATCATTCCAGAAACATGCATTTTAGTTGATTACATGCTTTTCTTAATGAGCAACATTATAGCTAACTTGCATGTTGATGAACAGCGCATGCTAAAAAACATTGAATTAACCCAAGGGCGTATCATGTCTGAGGCAGTAATGATAGCGTTAACAAAGAAAGGCATGAACCGCCAAGAAGCCCATGAGCTCCTCAGAAAGCTGACAATAAAAAGTGAAAATGAAAAAAAGCATTTCAGGGAGATACTCCTCGAAGACAAAACTGTAAGCTCAAAACTAGACCCAAGGGAAATTGATGAAGCCCTGAAACCAACGAATTACTTAGGCACTGCTTTGGAGCAGGTTAAGCTTATGGTTGAAAAAACCATGGAAGAGCGAAGGGCTAGAGGATCTGCTTAAGTAATTTGGGACATTTTATCCGAATCTAAGGATTAGCCATGCCCAAGTACTCCTACGATGTTTTTGCTTACCAGGAGAGATATCGTAAAGTCTATGAGGCTGGTGCCACATTTTGGGAGGAACCAATACCCACCGACGCTCTTGTTAACTTTCTTCATGAGCTTAATCCGCCTAGAGGTTTAAAAGCAATCGATATGGGCTGCGGCGAGGGCAGAGACTCTGTTTATCTGGCAAGGTTGGGATTAGACGTGTCGGGGATTGATGTGTCTCGACTCGCCGTAAAACGTGCAAAGGAATATGCGAAAAACCAAATGGTCAGCGTGAATTTCCTTGTGGCGGATATTAGAAACCTCCCGATAAAAGACGAAATCTTTGGTTTGATAATCAACATTGCCTGTTTGCAAATGTTGATACGCCAAAAGGCAAGGGACAAGCATTTAAATGAAGCTCATAAGGTGCTTAAGAATGGAGGCGTATATTTTTCGTGCAATATCGGAGTCGAGAAACCAATATTGGTTGAGGAATTTTACAAAAAACTTGGACAAGAACCTGGGAACCTGCTCGCGAGAAAAATAAAAATTCATGGAGAAGAAAAGGAGATTAGTCTTCCCATAATCGCAGCATGGCCAAAATCTAAAGAACAATACGTAGAAGAGTTTGAGAGAGCAGGTTTCAGCGTTGTTAAAGTCTACAAGGGAGACGTAAAACCCGCTGGTGATTGCTGGGTACTCGTAGCCAGAAAGCGCTAAAGGATGAGAATTTCGAAGAACTAGAATTCTGTTAATGCCTTCTGCTTCCAAGCTTCCTCTTTTTCAAGTTTTTCCCACGTTTCCTTCTTCACAAAGCCGCCGACTTGTTCCTTAATCTTCTTTGCCAATTTGGGTCCTATCAGGGGTAGATTCATCAAGTCCTCGATGGCTGCAGTTTTTATGTCTTCTATTGTTTTGTATCCAGCGTTGTATAGTATCCGTCCGCGGACTCTGCCAACCCCCTCAAGTTTAACTATGGGCAACAGTTCTTTCCTAACTCCTTTCTCAACTCTTTCCTTGAGTTCAAGGGTTTGGGGCAAGACTTGTTTGGTGCCGAAAAGCGTTGCTAATTCGTGCGTAGCGTAGAGAAGCCATTTCGTGTTTTCAATGGTTCTGTAAAGGTCGCCCGGCTGCGCTCTGAACCTTTCGATTATTTCGTCTTCGCTTGTCTCTTCAATCCATGCCTTCAAAACCATGGCTGTTTTCACTTCGCCAAGAAATTGTTCGTAGGCTATTCTGTCTTCCCACTCGTCTGGCACATCCACCAAAAACTCTTCTCTGTGTTCTTCCATGAAAACCGCCACCTCGTCCAGCTCACGTGGGTATGGTCTAAATACTGGACCCATGTCTGGAGTGTGGGCAATCATTTGGAGGAGGCTTAAGTCTGTTAGGTACGCGGGCTTTCGCCGCAACGCGTTGCGGATTATGACGGCTGAGACAGGGTCTATGTAGAGTTCGCTTACTCGCTTTCCAAATTTTGTGGCATAAATGTTTTCGCCGGCAACATCAATCATCTCCTCATCGTAAAGATACTTAAGGATTTTAGCTATCATGCCCTTAATAGCGCTAATTTCATACTGATACGCGTAGAAGGTTCTGCCGAAAAAGTCATAAATTCCACGCTCCGTGTGGGCGAAATCCGCTGCGATTGTTGCCAGCACGTGAGACCTCAAAATCCTTTCAACCGCAAGCCTTGACCATATTCGCTCTGGGCGCGCAAGAATATAGCTTTCCATTAAGTAGTCTGATTCATCAGAGGTTTTAGCTATAAGTACGGCTTCTCCAACTTTGTCGTATTTTGGTCTTCCAGCCCTGCCTGCCATCTGTTTATATTCCAAAACGCTGATGGGGTAGTAGCCATATCCCGGCTCGTACCGCCTGTAATCTTGGATGACAACGGTTCTGGCAGGTAGGTTCACGCCGAATGCCAACGTCGGCGTGGCGGTTAAAACCTTAATCTTTCCTTCTCGGAACGCGTCCTCTATTAGTTTGCGGTGTCCACCGCCTAAACCTGCATGATGAAAGGCTGCGCCACGCTTAGTTAGCTCCGCGAGCAACTCACTTATCCTTGTTCTTTCACCAGCGGCCAAGATCCTATCTGCTTCATGCTCCAAAGCGCGTTTCACGGGCTTAGACAAAACTTCTTCGGCTTCACCAGCAACTTTTTTCGCAAGCACAACCGCGTTTTTCCGTGTTGAAGCGAAGATTAATGCTTGTCCACCAGATTTGACGGTGCTTAACGCTAGGTTTATGGCTGAGTTCTTTGTCTTCTTCTCTATTTTGCGGGCGTCTCCATCCCTAAACTGTATTTCCTCGTGTAGGATAACCCCTTCCTTGAGAAGGATTGGTCTCCACTCGGTTGTGACATGGTCTGCTTTAAGCCAATTCGCAATTTCCTCAACATTGTTTATCGTTGCACTCAAGGCCAAAATCTGCATGTCCGGATTGATCTGCATGAGCCTTGCCAGAACAACCTCAAGGGTCGGGCCACGTTCGGCGTCGTTCAAAAGGTGCACTTCGTCCGCGATTATAAGTGAAATCTCGTCCATCCATTTTGCCCTGTGCCTCAAAAGCGAATCTGCCTTCTCATTTGTGGTTATGATTATGTCGTGTCTCTCTAGCCACGGGTCGCTGCTGTCAAAATCGCCTGTGCTGATGCCTATCCTCACCCGTCCTCCACTGGCTTTCTTTATGGAGCCGTATTTTTTGAATTCCTCAAATTTTTCGCTGGCTAAAGCCCTTAAAGGCGTCAAATAAACTGTTTTTCCATTCCTTTCTAAAATATGCTTGAGGGCGCAAAACTCCGCAATCAAGGTTTTCCCAGAGGCCGTAGGACTAGCCAAAACAAGATTTCTTCCTTCAAGAGCTCCGACTTTGATTGCTTCCTCTTGTGGGGGATAAAGCTCAACAATTCCAGACTTGATTGTTATTTCTTTGACTGATTCTGGTATCGGCAGGTCTGTTACTTTCACTGGGATGCGCCCATACTATTTCTTTTACAACAGAAATTACCGCATCAACAATTATAAAGTGTTATGTGTGGATAGCGATTTCCTTTAGGTTATGTTTTTCTATTAGATAAGTGATACTAAACGTTGAAGAATACTATTTGCCTATAAAGGTTGAATTAGAATGATTGAAAACGTTAAAGAACTGCTTAAGGCGCACGAGGGCCTAAAGCGTGAAGTCTATCTGGACATCGAAAATTCAAGCATGGCTCCTAAAGAAGTAATTGAAGCAATGTTGCCATACTACAATCAACGTGCATATGGCAACCCGACACTAACGCATAAACCTGGCTGGGAAGCCTTCGAAACAATAATGGAATCAGCACAAAAGATTGCCGCATTTTTGGGATGTAAAACGCTTGAAGAAGTTAACCTTACTCCGGGAGAAACAGAAGCTAACAACCTAGCGCTGATGGGAACAGCCTTCTCAATGAAAGATAAGGGTAAAAAAATTGTGATTTCGGAAATTGAGCCCATAAGCGTTTTGCATGTTACCGAAATGCTTCAAAAATATGGATTTGTCACAACAAAAATTCCGGTTGACAGCGAAGGCTTCGTTCACGTTGAAAAATTAAAGGAAGTCGTTGACAAAGAGACAATTCTTGTAAGTTTGTCGGCAGTAAATCACGAAATTGGAACGATACAGCCAATCAAAGAGGCATTAAAAATAGTTAAGGACAAAAACCCTGAAACAATCTTCCACACTGAAGCTTCAGACGCTTATGGCAAAATTAAACTTAACCTCAAAAGTTTAGGTGTAGATTTAGCAACAATAAGCAGCTACAAAATTTTGGGACCGCGGGGAATAGGCGCATTGTATGTGAGGGAAGGTATTAATGTGGAAAGAATTTTAGAAGGCCAAATCGGAACGCAGAAGCTTTGGCCCGGAGTTGAGAACACGCCCTTAATCGTGGGTTTCTCAAAAGCGTCTGAACTGGCTTTCCAAAATTTTGAGGAAAATGTAAACCACATGCGAAGACTGCGGGATAAGCTAGTTGATGAGATAACTGGAAAAACACCAGAAGTCAGGCTTAATGGACCAAAAGGCGACAAAAGAGCCCCTGACAATGTGAACATAAGTTTTCTAAGGTGCGAAGGAGAAGCCTTAACAATCGAGCTAAGCCTCAACGGCGTTTACGTTTCAAGCGGGAGCGCATGCACCAGAAGAATTCTTCAGCCAAGCCATGTTCTCGTTGCTATAGGCAGAAGGTTCGAAGAAGCTCACGGGAGCATATTGATGAAGGTCACGCGACATCATTCGGAAGAAGACATAAACTATGTTTTAGAGGTGATTCCAAGAGCTGTTGAGAGAATAAGAGGAATCACCGGCTCTACAGGAGTGGAATGATTATGTCAAGAATAGCATTACCCTACAATCCGAAAGTTCTTGAGCTGTTCAGAAATCCCAAAAACTTGGGAAAAATGGAGGACGCCACGGTGACGGCGGTTGCTGGAAACCCCGCGTGTGGAGACATGATAACATTCTACTTAAAAATTAACGATCAAGATGTTATCGAAAAGGCGTCCTTCGAGAGCTATGGCTGTGCCGCAAACATAGCAACTTCAAGTATAGTCACAGAAATGATTAAAGGGATGAAACTTGAGGACGGGTGGAAAATCTCTTGGAAAAGCGTTGCAGAGGCTGTTGGCGGGTTACCAAGCATAAAGTTTCACTGTGGCATCCTAGCTGTTGGAGCGCTGAAGAGAGCCATCAGAAAATACTACAAGCATAAAGAGTCTTCCCCCGATTGGCTACCCGACGAACCGAGTTTTGAGGAAAAACAAGCATTGGAAGAGGAAGAACTGGCGAAAATACTCTCAAAGAGAATGAAACTAGCAGAGGAAAAATAATGTTTGACCCGTACAAAATTCGCGAAGACTTTCCGATACTAAAACGAAGAATAAACAATCACCCACTAATCTATTTCGACAACGCCGCGACATCGCAAAAACCAAAACAAGTAATCGAAGCCGTCAAAAATTTCTATGAAAATCATAATGCAAACGTTCATAGGGCCGTTCACACGCTTTCCCAAGAAGCGTCCGAACTTTACGAGAAGGCGCATGAAGAAGTTGCCAGCTTCATAAACGCAAACGGCATGGAAGAAATAGTTTTCCTGAGGGGCACAACTGAAGCAATAAACCTAGTTGCCTACGCTTGGGGTCTTCGCAACCTAAAGAAAGGCGACGAAGTTGTAGTGTCGTTGATGGAGCATCACAGCAACATGGTGCCTTGGGAAATTCTTTCAAAAATAAGTGAGTTCAACATTGAGTACGTTGATGTAAACGATGATGGAACCCTAAATTATGAGGCTTTCGAAGACATTGTTTCCAACAAAACTAAGATTGTTTGCGTTTCCCATGTTTCAAATTTTAGTGGTGTTATAAACGATGTGAAAAGAGTCGCAAGAGTTGCCCATGAGCATGGTGCCTTAACCATCATTGATGGAGCGCAATCGGTTCCCCACCTGCCTGTTAACGTTAGAGACTTGGATGTAGATTTTCTTGCTTTTTCCGGACATAAAATGTTGGGTCCAACGGGCATAGGCGTCCTATTCGGCAAGCGTGAAATTCTTGAGGAGATGGAGCCATTTCAAGGTGGAGGCGAGATGATACGAGAAGTATCCTTTGACACTGTAACAAGACGCTGTTCTATCACATGGAACGATTTGCCATGGAAGTTTGAGGCTGGAACACCAGACGTCTGTGGCGGTGTTGGACTGATGGAAGCTGTAAAATACCTGAGGAGAATAGGCATGGAAAACGTTAAGGCACATGAGTGCGGGTTGACAGAATATGCAATGCAACGCATGCTGGAATGCCAAAAAGTTAGGATTTACGGACCGAAGGATGCATCCGTTAAATGTGGCATAATTCCCTTTAACGTTGAAGGTTTAAGTTCGCATGATGTCGCCCTGTTCCTTGACAACTATGGCATCATGACCAGAAGCGGCTTCCACTGCGCCCAACCGTTACATGAAATGTTCAAGTTAAAATCTTCAGCAAGAGTAAGCTTCTACGTCTACAACACCCGTGAAGAAGTCGACCGATTCATCGAAGTTTTGAAGGAGATCGAGCGGGTTTAATGGCATCCGTTGAAGATTACGTTGCTAGAATTGAAGAAACATGCGGTGAAGAGAGAGACTTTATCATCATTTTCAAGTATGACAAGAAGGAAGAGGCAATCAAAAAAATCTTAAAAAAGGCAAAAATAGAAAAGTCAATTTCTACCATAATTTTTGAACTAACCTTCAAAAATGTTTCTTTTCGTCTTTACGGAACGGGCAAGGCTATTTTTCGAAATTTAAAGGATAGAGGCGAATTGCAGAGAGTTTTGATTGATCTTTTATTGTAATTTGTCGGATTAATCCAATGTATTGAATCGTGAGAAGTAAGATTTAAATCCGTTCCCGCGAACAACACTGGTGAGAGACCTCAGAGGGATCATTCTGCCAACCACTAAACGAAAGTTAACAGAAAAGTCACCAGCGACGACGGCGGTCGGTTTCGGATTCCAAGGTGGAAAGAGACAGGAGAGCGAAGCAGTCTACCTTGTAGAAGAACAAATAAAAACAGCAGTAAAAGACACGAAACTTTTCGTCTCAATAACAAAATCGGCAGGTGTAGATTCATTTGCACGCACAGAGCTTCGAAGAAGATATCGTATAGAAAGGTATGACCTACATCCAAGTCACTTTTTTACAGAATCCGTGCAATCACTCGTTCCACGTAACACTCCGGAATTCATAGACAGAGGATTTAATTATGTTGAAAGAATAGTTCGTGCACTCTATTATTTCAAGCAATGTGCATTGATTGGACCTAGCGGAACGGGAAAAACGCACGTGGTTTACCTGATAGCGGAGCTTTGCGGGCTTCCCATGTGGGAGATAAACTGCGGTTTACAGACGTCAGCGTACGATTTGTTTGGAAGATACATAGGCCTCGGGAAAGAGAACTGGATCGACGGTCAAATAGTGACGTGGTGCAGGCAGGGTGGCCTGCTCTATTTGGACGAGGCAAACATGATGAAACAAGACATAGCCACAAGGCTAAACCCGGTTCTAGACACCAGAGGCCATCTTGTTTTAACAGAAAAGGACAACGAGATAGTGCAAAGACATCCGCACGGCTACTTAGTAATTTCAATGAACCCCTTCTCAGCCGAATTCGTTGGAACAAAACCATTAAACGCCGCTTTGAGAAGGCGAATGTCCGTTTGGATAAACTTTGACTACCTAAGCATAGGCGACAAGATATCCTATGACGAAGTAGAACTTATCGTTAAAAGGAGCGGTGTAGGCGAAAAAATAGCCGAAAAGTTAGTCCAAACAGGCGCCGAGCTTCGAAGACAATACAAAAACGGCGACTTGCCCTATGGGCCTTCACCCGGAGACTTAATCAACTGGGCAACATTGATTGCGGATGGGTGTGGACCAATAGAAGCGGCTGTAGAGACAATAGTTGGGACAACAAGTGATGACGTAGAGATACAAGCTATGGTGAAGCGCATTATTGAGTCCATTTTTGGGGAATAATAGAATACGGGTTTAAACCTTGAACTTTTTTGATTTTGCTTGGTCAACAGCACAGCAGATAACTAGGAAGGCACAAAGCGAGCTGAAAATCCTTCTTCACGACGATCTTAGGTACCCATACCTCGGAAAGGACGGTAGAGGGTTCGTTCTTCACCTTGTTAAGCCCAAAAGATTAAACGCGAAGCATGTCTATTTTCAAGGATTAAAATTCAACCTTCAAAATCCAACTCATAAGAAAATCATTTGGTACTTGTTTAAGGCATCAGTCTATCACTTAAGCATGCACTCACACGTATCGGATTTTTCGATGTATTCTAAATGGGCGCGAGGAAAACGTCCTAACCTATCAACATTTGTGGTTAGCCTACTAGAAGATGCTATAATAAGCAAGCATTTGACACAGGCGTTTCAGTGGATGCTTCCGGAAATCGCTTATGCCAACACCATTTCTTTCCTTCGGATGAAGAATGTCGAGGAACTTCCCAATGAAATGTCAAGAATTATGGCTTCAATACTTCTAAACCATAGTCTGAAGAAAGTTAAAGGAAATCTGAAAGACGAGATGCTTACAGAAGTCGAGGCAATAGCGTCTATTCTCCAGAAAATAGGGGAAAGTCCAACAGTCGATGACAGAATAGATGCTGCAACCAAAATTTATGATGCTATAACTGTTTATGGAGAAACTTTTGAGGTTCCATCGCTGTTGTACACGGAAAGTCATGGAACAAACGATCTTTTCTATGAGCGATCTATCCCTCAAGAAGAGGAAATCCAACAACTCCTAACCGAAGCGTTACCCGCTCTCAACCCTGAAATCAAAGCTGAAGAAAAACTAAAAACTCTAATGCAAAGTCTGAAAGAAAGCGAGGTTCATCAAGTTTTTACGGCTTGGCAGGAATATGAGAACTCCAAATTAAGGATTTTGAAGGATTATGTCGAGATAGGAAAGGACACAAAGTTTGAGGATTTTGTGTTTCCAGCTGAAGACTATGCAGAGTTTCAAAGGAAGAGGGAAATTTTGGGTGGTCCTATAAGGCGCATAATGTATAGGTTGAGGCTTTTGAAAAACATTGGCGGTGAAGATTTTAGGCAAGAGAGCGGCTTTGTTGATATGCAGGAAGCTATACAAGTTATTGCAAGCAAAAGCCAGCGGACCGACGTATTTGTGCGGGAGGAACTTCAGACAAGAGAGGACGCATGGTCAATACTTATAGACGCAAGCCACAGCCTAAACATGTTCAAGGGTGAAGTTCGTGGCATAGCCTTATGCTTGGCTGAAGTTGCCAAGATGCTCATCCTCGACCAGAATTCTTGGGGCATGTACGCCTTTAACAACAAATTCTATGTCGTAAAGGATTTTTCAGAGAAATACGATGCACGCGTAAGAGCGAGAATAGGAGGTTTAACCCACGGAGGCTTAACGTATCTGCCCGACGCTGTTTTGCTCGCAGCTCAAGCATTGACCAAACGCTTGGAGGAGTCAAGAGTTTTGGTTGTTGTTTCCGATTTCTTCCCAGCAGGATATGAAGAGGCCGAAGAAAAACTGAAGGAAAACGTTAGAAAAATTGAAAGGATGGGCGTAGGCATTATAGGTATTGGTGTCAACAGCCGTGCGGTTAGACAGTACATTCGTGCAAGCTGTGTTGTTGAAGGCCCTTATGATTTGATGAAGAAGTTTACTAAAGCGTTCATGGAGTACAGCGCAAGCTAACTTAATTATTTTTTCAAACATTCCATTGCAATTATATTTAGCGTTTTTCCATCGCGTTTAATCTGCTTTTTAAGAATCCTTTTCTCTTGAAAGCCCCGTGCTAAAAGCATATCGTGTTTATCACGGCACTCTGCTTCAACATAACACTTTATCTTGCCCTTAGGCCAATACATGGCTTCCAACATGGCGTCCGCATAAGAGACACTTGCCGGATGAATAAATAAATCCAGCAACCAAAAACTCTCGCTTAAACACTGCTTAAGAGCCAGGGTTGCATAACCAACAATACTTCCCTTTTTTGTTACAAGAACCTTTGATATGCATAAACCCTTCAACCGTTCACTCATATCTTCTAAAAAGTAATCTTCATAATCAAAAGGTCCGAAGATTTTGTGTCTCATAGACCTTACACGCCATCCTTCTTTAGTGGTGAAAAGTAAGCTTACGCCAGGCCAGTCCTTCCACATAGCGTCTCTGCAGAAAACTCTTTTTGCTTGGAAGTATTCCTTCTCGTAATCAGGGCACAAATTATAACGCATAACCTCTGAATTGTTAATTATGCTCGTAAAGCCTAGATTTTTCGCAATGGGATAACTTGATTCTTTGAACCCACCAATCAAAATCTGCCCACCGCGCTTGCGGAAGTCTTCTATTTGTGTTTTTATGAGGGCTGCACAGGCACCCTTCTTACGGTGGTCTTTAGCTGTAAACAAGTGCCCTATAATTCCTATGGAACCATATTCCCATGTTGATACGTTACTGATTATTCTGCTCTTTAGAAGACCGAGATAGAAACGAGACTCTAACTCATCTAATTCTCCTTGGACGGCTAGGTTTAAGTGCCATAGCCAAATCCCCTTATTATGAGCAAGAAACGACATAATACTATTTTTGTAATGGTCATCTGGAGCTTTGACCACGTGAATTTCCATAGTGTCATTTGTTTTTAACGGGACTTCACTAATCTTGCTCCACATAAGGAAGCCTCGTTTTTAAATCAAATCTGCAGTTTATTCTTATTTAAACGTGACTTCTTTATTTTCTCGCTAAAGTTTAGAGATAATTTAAGGAAAAAGATGTAAGCAAGGCATGGTGAATAAACCTAATCCATAATGCAGTTTTTAAAATAATCCAATTTTTCCAGAGACGCTTTCACAGTATAAGCTCTAATAAATGTCTGTTTACCCCAGCTTTTCTTGACATTGGTTTACGTTTGTTTTGCAATTGAGAAGTCGGTCATAAACTCGAATTTCTCAGCAGCTTCAACGCCCTTCTTTGGTTTGAAAACTATTTTTTCAGGCACCCCGTCATGTATGTATGTTATGTAAAGCAGTTCTTTTCCTAAACCGTATCGTTCTAAGTCGACTACGGAGTTTTTGGCTTTCTCCAGTCTGTCAATCTTATTTTTTAATTCCTCGGCGGCCTCAAAGAGTATTTCAGCTTCCCCTACACTGTCGGCACAGAGCATAACATCTTTAAACTGAACCCACTCTGTTGAAGTGCCAAGTTTTTTCTCTTCCTTTTTGCTTCCTTTTCTGCCTCCAGCTCTCAAAACTTTTTGCAACTCGGCAATTTTTTTCGTTTGCTCTTGATTCTTTAGAGATTCGGGGTTTCTCAGAAGGCTTCCTAACCACTGGCTGTAATCTTCAAGCAGCGACTTGTGTTGGTTTATCCCCGCTTCTATGCTCTCTCGGACTTCTTTGAGCGAATAAAAAGTTCGAATCTCGGTTGAAAATTCATCCAACCCTCAGCACCAGCAAGTTTTAGCTGTGATCTTCAGATTTTAGCGACTCTTTTACGGCGTCCATTGTTTGTTCTCCGCTGGAGACTGTGGTTTCTTCTTTGCCGCCAACTATGGCTTTAACAATGCTTTTTAGTTCCTTCTTTACCTTTCCAAAGAAGTTAACCCGCGTGCTTATCTTCTTCCTATACAACATTACCACTTTAGCAAGTTCGGGCATTATGACCCACAGAACAGCCATGACAATTTCAGGCGGGTACTCTGCCAAAAACGCTGAGTTCACCTCGCCTTTTTCATGAACAAGTATTAGATGGCCTTCTTGATTCAAAATTACTTTCTTAACCTTCTTTCTGAGTGGCACTTTCTGCGGAGGGATGTTAAAAGAAACATTAAGTTTCTTAAGAATCTGCTTAAGAGACATGCAGAGCTCATTCATAAGCTTGTTTTCCTCCATCAAAAATTCGCTTAACTGCAAGGTCTCCTCGGTTATGCTCTTCAGGAGTTCTTGCAATTTCTGCTCAATTTCAACCTTGGATTTTTCTATTTCCTTTTCGTCTAAAACTTCTTCGGTTTCCTCTGAGAGTTGCACTGGATGGAAAAAGTATGCTTCTTCAGCCGCCTCATCTCGGCTTTCTTCCTTTGTCGCTGGTTCCGTATTTACCTTTGGTTTGGCGCTTTTTTCTTCCATAAGCATCTCTCCTAATATTCTTCAGTAATTTGACTTGTACAAACTAATCAAATTGTTAGAAGATAATAGGGTTAGTATGTTGTGAACTGTTACACACTAATGGTGGCGGTCAATTGTAGTAGCGTGGTTTATGAGGCTTAATCAAAAGAAAAGCCGTGATCAAGTATAAGAGAGCCCCAAGAGCCTGTCTGATCGTATCTGGGGCATGCCAAAACTAACTTGCACCTCCACTAAAATGTAATCCAGCAACAAACCATGCAAAGACAAAATCAACAGAGGGTTCGATGATGACAGCGATTCTAAATGGAAGCCTTATGACATGTGAGTCCAAACTCAAAATCATGTAAATTGGCAAGCTGGCTACCAAAACAAACAGTGACAGCCCCAATGGTACACCAAAATTTTCCATAAAAGTCCTCGCGTATAGATTAGCTTCCTCATAAGGAGCATGACAAAAAACAAGTGTGGATAAATAATCGAACGCTATGAAAGCAAAAACTAAGACACCCCTTTTTAACCAATGGTTATTCCTAGGCAACAAGAAATGTTTTGAGCTAAGCATTGTGCCCAGTTTACATTGCAATTCTCCTTCTCCCCGTGAGTTTCTGACGATATTCTAGTTGCTTATAGTTGCCTGCTACTGCTTAAAAGCTTTGAATCATGTATTTCCGATTCATATTCTGAATTCAGAAGTATAAAATACAGCTTGAGTAGAATCGGGTTCTGACTCAGAGTTTAAATAAGGAGCAAGGCTGCAAGAGGGTCTAAATGGAGTTATCGGTTGAGAAACCCGAAAACATCATGAAACTGTACGACGAGAACACCGGATTATGGAGATTCGTAAAAACAGATAAAGGACCTTCTAAGTCCATGGAAACTATTGAGAAGACTCTCTTCAGGCTTGGGTTATCAAAAAATGAGATAAAAGTTTACATTTACATCGCAAGAACCGGCGAACACAAGGCGAGCGAAATTTCAGAAGCCCTGTCCCTCCACAGAACCGAAACATACAGAATACTGCGCGATCTGGAGAAAAGAGGATTAATCTCGTCTGTTTTTGAGAAGCCGTTGAAATTTATAGCTACGCCATTCGAAAAGG
>Ga0315308_1000060_pt1 | contig 53947 bp, 52 predicted proteins | sample TDP3_MG_FD_203078 | JGI IMG/M metagenome (GOLD analysis project Ga0315308, IMG submission 203078) | Freshwater sediment microbial communities from Lake Towuti, South Sulawesi, Indonesia - TDP3 | ecosystem: Environmental > Aquatic > Freshwater > Lake > Sediment | place: Indonesia: South Sulawesi...
TACTTGCGTCCTAGGTAGGTGGTGCCAGCCAGTACAGGGTTTGCGAGTTTAATGTACCATGCGTCTGGGCATATGTCAAGTATGTCGTTTACTATTGACTCGAAGAGCCTGAACTGGTAGTAGTTTATCCAGAAGCCCTCATCATGCATGATATGGTAGCTTCCGCCGAACCGGTAGCCATGCCTAAGCCCTGTTAGCCATCCTTCTCTGTATCCACTATGACCAACGACCAAAGCGGTATTTATTACGAAGTCAGCGTCCTTCAATGATTCCCTTCGATCTGTCGTTTTTTCAAGTTTCAGCTTGATCTTCATCTCTTCAGCGTATCTCTTGCATAGCGAGTGTACTGCGTCTAGTCTCTCCTTGTTTATGTCCATGAAACTGACTGTGCTACCCTTAAGGTTCGGTGTAAGGCACAGGTCCTTAACAAGCGCCAAAGAGAAGGTGGCACTGCCAGCACCAACAATACTTATCTTGACATTAGCCATACCAGATCACACCGTGTTAGTCACTAGGAGATTCTATTAAGCCTTTTGATAGCCTCGACGAACCTTCAAGGGTCTCGGGCTCGGTGAGGAAATTGAGCAACGGGCAGATCCTTCAGGGTTACTTCAGTATCCCATAGCTGGCTTCGACACTCGATATGGAGATTCGTTTTTCTGTCCATCTTCTACGCACGGTTTGCGCCAATCTCGAATACAGTCACTGAGTGGCGAGGAAACGCATAGTGAAAGTCTGTCGCCACTGAGCCCAATTTCTTCTCGGTGATCATGACACTGTTTGGAGAGTTAAAATCGTTTGCTGACGTTACCTCTTCGGCGTTGAGTTCGTGGATTTTGCCGTTTCTCCGAATCCTAACGCCCTGCAAGTCTATGGCGCACTCTATATCGTTTTCTTTGTGGCGGTTGATGACCGCTAGGTACAGTTTCCCGTTTTTGTCGTCGAGGGTCGCTAGGCAATCCAGATATGGTACGTGGTCCATTTTCGGCGTCGCCCCAAGAATGTCGCCCATTCCTCCACCCATAACCATGTGGGCTAATTCCCTAAGGTTCGCTCCATAAGTGTCAACCTCTGTTTCCGTGCGAAGAACGATGTCTCCAATATGATGTCTGTAGAGTTTGAAGGCCAGATACTGAGGGTTTACATACAACGTTTCCTCATTGGATGTTATAGGTCCAGAGGGTCCGCTGTTTATGAGATTGCAGATATTCGCCATTCCAACACCGTTAGAGGGCTTAACCATGACGTGGAACATGCCAGCCGTGAAAAGTCCATCTTGGAGCGTCAACTTTTGATAGCCTGCGAAAATGGGAGAAGTTGGAGGGTCAGCCTCTTTGTGCCATACGTTCCATTCATCAACAGCGATCTTCACCTTTTCCGTCTTCCGAAACCATGTCATTCTCTCTCTTGGAGTCACAGCATCGATTAGGCTCATCATTCGCTTGAAGCTCTTTTCAGCCTCAAGGGGACATGCCACTAGAGTGTAGTAGTCTTCTACATCCACAACGAAGTGGATGTAGTACTTGTGGATGGAGATATAGTCGATGAGGTGGCCTGCTTCCTTCAATAATGTGTGATTCCATTCGTCATCGCGAGACCCTACTGCAATAATCTTTATTGTTGGGTCAGCCATCCTCATCAGCTTCGAGTATTCGAAGGCAACCCGGGCATGGCTCTGAGCATCCATGTGGCCTACCTCTCCGTCGAGATCCAACTCGTTCCCAATTCCCCAATACTGCACTCTAAAGGGATCAGAATGGCCATTTTCCACTCTTAATGCACCATACTTGGTTCGTCCCTCACGGTTACAGTACTCCACCCAGTTAGCGGCTTCTTCTGGCGTACCGGTTCCAACATTCACATTTATGTAGGGTTCCGCACCTACCTCACGACAGAAGTCCACAAATTCATGCGTACCGAACTCGTTAGTTTCCTCCACATCCTTGCTGTAATAAGCAGAAAGAAGGGTTCGAGGCCTCTTTTCCCTCGGCCCTACGCTATCGAGCCAATGATAGACATCAGCGGGGCAGCCTCCCGGCCACCTTATTATCGTTGGGCTCATCTCTTTGGTTGCCTCCAAAACATCCTTTCTCAATCCTCTCAGGTTTGGTATTGACGAGTTCTCACCAACCCACACTCCGCCATATATGACGTGTCTACCCGGTATCCCCCAGTTCTCGATCATGGTTCCGAAAATAAGAGGATTCAACCTCCCTAACACGTCCTTGGCATCTACACTGATCTTTGCGTCCAAAATCTCCTCTCCTAATCAGTCCTTCGGCTGTTGATTTGCTTTAGGTATTAAAGGCTTTGCGAAAGAACCGTGAAATGTTGAGCTTATCCGATCTCACAAGGATCAGCATGCCTCGCACGGTTTGCAGGTTGAGGTTTCGTCGAAGCTAGTCGACATGGCTTATAGGTTGCTTGCATAGGTGCTCACTTTGTGGCTTCTCGTAGTCGATGCGTCCTCGGTGAGACAAACCTGAGTTCTCACAAGTCTTATATACCTAGTGTCCTCCTTGATTGGTTCAAAACTTGGAGGAGACATGTTGATGGCTTCCCAAACATCTTTGCCGAGGGAACTCTACAAGAAGATGTTGCTCGTCAGGAAATTCGAATACCGTGTTAAAGAACTGTTTGCTTTGGGAAAGATTCCCGGGTTCGTCCATCTCTATGCAGGGGAGGAAGCTGTGGCTGTTGGTGTCTGTGCTAACCTTCGTCGAGATGATTACGTGACAAGTACGCATCGCGGACACGGGCATTGCATCGCCAAGGGAGCAGACGTGAAACGGATGATGGCGGAACTCTTCGGTAAGGAGACGGGCTACTGTAAGGGGAAGGGCGGTTCTATGCACATCGCCGATTTCAGTGCGGGCATGCTCGGTGCTAACGGCATGGTGGCTGCCGGGCTACCATTGGCAACTGGTGCAGGTCTCTCCATTAAGCTAAGAGGGACCGATCAGGTTGCGGTATGCTTTTTTGGTGATGGCGCGGTTGATCAGGGGACTTTTCACGAGTCGCTTAACCTGGCATCTCTATGGAAGCTTCCCATCATATTTGTTTGTGAAAACAATTCCTACTTCGAGTCCACTCATATATCGAGACACTTGTCTGCGCAGAATGTTACGGACTTCGCCAGTGGATATCGCATACCCGGCGTGACCGTTGACGGGAACGATGTGAGGGCGGTATATGAGGCAGTGCATGAAGCTGTCGGCAGGGCGCGAAAAGGGCAAGGTCCTACCTTGGTGGAATCCATAACTTACAGGTGGGAAGGACATGAAGAAGGTGAACCTTGGACCACGTACAGAACCGTGGAGGAGGTTGAAAGCTGGAAGAGGAGGTGTCCCATCAAGAGGTATGCGGACTTCCTCATAGAGCATAAAATCCTGTCAAAGGAGGAGATCAAGACGATCGAGGATGAAGTTGACAGAGAGATCGAAGAAGCCGTCGAGTTTGCAGATAAGAGCCCGTGGCCTAAGCCCGAAGAGGCACTAGAAGATGTTTTTGTGAGTCCCCATTACTAAAGGAGATGAGAAGATGAAAGAAGAAACAAGAGAGCTAACATTCCGAGAAGCAATACGTGAGGCACTGACACAAGAAATGCGGAGAGACGAGACCATTTTCATCATGGGCGAGGACATACAGCTCTTCTACGGTGGAGGTCCATTTGCAGTAACAAAGGGGATGGTAAACGAGTTCGGTCCAGAAAGAATAAGAGACACACCGATCTCGGAATCAGCCTTCGTGGGAGCTGGCATCGCAGCAGCCTCAACCGGTCTGAGACCCATAGTGGAGATAATGTGTGCAGATTTCTTCGGTGTTTGCATGGACCAGATATACAATCAGGCAGCAAAGATGAGGTACATGTTCGGGGGACAAACGAAGGTGCCGTTGGTGATTAGAACGACTATTGGGGGCGGTATGTCCGCTTCTGTACACCATTCACAGTGCCTTTACTCAATCTTTGCACATGTCCCCGGCTTGAAGGTTGTGGTGCCCTCAACACCTTACGACGCCAAGGGACTGCTGATAACAGCGATAAGAGATGACGATCCAGTGATGTTCTTCGAGCATAAGGGACTCTATGATAAGAGAGGCCCCGTTCCCGAAGAGACATATACCATTCCCTTTGGTCAAGCAGACATCAAACAAAGAGGAGATGATGTCACAGTAGTCGCCGCCGCAAAGATGGTGCACATTGCACTTGATGCTGCGAGGAAGCTTGAGCAAGACGGCATAAGCGTTGAGGTGATCGATCCACGAACGATAGTTCCACTTGATAGGAAAACGCTGTTGGACTCTGTTAGGAAAACGTCGAGAATCGTGATAGTCGACGAGGATTACGAGAGATGCGGCTTCGCCTCCGAGATAGCCGCGATCGTGAGCGACGAGGCATTCGATTACTTGGACTCCCCGATAAAAAGGGTCGCTACACCGAATGTGCCAATACCCTTCAGCCCAGTATTAGAGAGATACGTCCTGCCCAACGAGGAGAAAATAGTCAAAACGGTAAGAGAGATGATTACCTCCAGAAGTTGAACATCGGCATTTCAGCCAGATGGGGCTTCAGCGTCTGGAACTCGACTAAGAATCTGTTCCTTATCGACTAAGGGCTTCACCGCAACGTTGCATTGAGCTGACCATTCTTTCCCTGTCCATTCAGCCGCCTATCCGAACCTTTGAGCTCACCGTAGACTCAAAAAGTCTTTTTATCTCCAGCATCTTCTCTCTGCTTGGGGGTTTGACCCTGTCCAACTCATAGTTGCGACCTAGTTTTCTGCATTTTGAGCTGCCGAAGAAATGGTAGGGCAGTAGATTAATCTCTTCAACATTCAGCTCGCTCACAAATGATGCAGCCCGCTCAAGATTCGACCGTGAGTCGTTACATCCGGGTACTATCGGAATTCTCGCTATGGTGCGAACTCTCAAGTTAGACAATCTCAATGCATTTCTGAGGACCAATTTGTTCGGCGCGCCTGTAAACTTCCTGTGTAATTCAGAATCCATGTGCTTAATGTCGTACAATACTAGGTCAACGGACTCTAGGACGCTTTTGAAAAGCCCAAACGGAGCGTAACCTGAGGTCTCTAACGCTGTGTGTAAACCTGCTCTCTTGCATTCTTTTAGGATTTTCGAAGCGAATTCGGCTTGAAAGAGGGGTTCACCGCCAGAAAGCGTGACTCCTCCGCCTGAGTTTTCATAGAAGACTCTGTCTTTCTCGATTTCATACAAGACCTCCTGAACGCTAACGTGCCTTCCTATAAGCTGCAACGCTCCAGTTCCAGATTGGGCGCATGCTATCACGCAGTCTCCGCACCCGCTGCATTGTGCTCTGTCTATCAGCAGCTTCCCAGCACCATGAGTCTTCTCGATGATTCCAAGAGGACACACATCGACGCATTCACCGCACCTGTTACATAAATCCGTGTCAAAGAGGATCTCGGGCTCAGCGTTCTGTCCGTCTGGATTCGAGCACCAAAGACATCTAAGTGGGCAGCCCTTCAGGAAAACCAGTGTTCTAATGCCGGGGCCATCATGTATAGCGAATCTTTCTATGTTGAATATTATCCCAGACACAGCAATCTCACGAAGGCTTTGCGTAGATCTGAAGACTGGGGATACTATGCCAGTGAATGCTCCATCCTCGCTATTATTGCGTCCTGCACGGCTCTGTCAAGAGACACGAAGGGCGCCGTGTATCCCGCAACTCTAACCATCAGATCCCGGTATTTTTCTGGATGTTCCTGAGCCCCCCTCAAGGTCTCGGTGGAAACGACGTTGAACTGCATCTGCATGCCACCCAAGCTGAAATAGGTTCTGACCAGTGCCATGAACTTGCTGACCTTGTTCTCATCCTCAAAGAGTGACGGGGTGAACCTGAGATTGAATATCGCCCCATCGCTGAGCAGTATGTGGTCGATGTTTGCAACCGACTTTACCAGTGCGGTTGGACCGTTCGTATCGGTACCCATGTCTGCAGATTCAACATCAGATACCGGTTCCCCAGCCTTCCTTCCGTCCGGTGTTGCTCCAATGACGAATCCCCATGGAATATTCGATGAGACCGATGCCCAGTCGGGAAGAAACACGCATCCAATAGGTCCTCTTCCATGTCTAGTAGTCTTGTACTTCGGAACCTCAGTCATGAACACGTATGCGACCTCCTTTGCTATCAGGTCGACAAAGGGGACATCGTTTCCGTATTTTGGCGCGTTCCTCAAGATTCGCCATATCTGTTCGCCGGCGGGTTTCGTATTCATGTCTTCGAAGTTTGTTTCAAGCGCGTGTCTTAGCTGCTGAGCCGTGATGGTTTTGTCCTCAAGCACAACCTTGGCAATCGCCGCGCACGAGTTTGCGATGGTCGCTATGCCTCCGGTCGATATGGCTGTGCAATCATATATGGCTCCACCTTGCTTGAGGTCTTTTCCTCTCTTGATGCATTCGTCAACGAGCGCGCTCAGGAAGGGTGTCGGCGTGACATTCTCATACGCAGTATCTATGATGTTGTCTTTTATGACCGCCTGCTTCACGTAGTACCTCACTTGCTTCCTGAACGCGTTCAGAAGATCTTCAACTGACTTAAACGTTGTGAGGTCTCCGTCTCCGGGGCAGAGGTTGTACCCAGTCCTTGGGTCCGTTCCATTGTAGAGCGTCAACTCCATGCACTTCACTAGATTGAAGAGGCATCCAGCATGTCTTCCTCCCCATTTCCCCATAACTGATGGTTCAACACAGCCGACGATGCCATAGTCGAATGCGTCTTCAATGCTGACTTTGGTGTTGTGTAGCATTGCTGGAATAATGATGTCATCGTTGAACAGGGCTGGCATACCTATGCCGAGCTTGATGACGTCTACACATTTCTTAAGGAATCTTTCAGGCGTCTTGCGATGTATCCTTGCGGACATTGAGGGCTGAGGCAGTTTCAGATTGGCCATTGCTTCTAAGCAGATGTACGACAACTCGTTTGTGGCGTCCCTTGCATCACGCGTTTGACCACCAACTGTGAGATTCTGGAACATGGGATAGCCTGCTAGGAATTGAGTTCCATCCCACGACCTCAGTTTGTTGACTGAGTTCAGTTTGAGATAGAAGCATTCAACCAGCTCAAGAGCTTGCTCCCTTGTTAGCCTTCCAGCCTTTAGGTCGCTCTCAAAGTAACGATACATATACTGATCGAATCTTCCAAGCGAGATCGAATGTCCATTCGTCTCGATCTGAATGATCAGCTGTACAAACCAGACTGACTGCACAGCTTCATGAAAGGTTCGAGCTGGATTCTCAGGAACCCAATCACATACCTCAGCGATCCTCTCCAACTCTTCTCTCCGTCCAGGATCAATTGTTTCCTGCGCCATTTGCCTCGGAAGTCTGCTGTATCTCTTTGCGAAGCCTATGGAGGATTCAAGTGCGATTGTCACGGCTTTCAAGAAGTGATACTTTGGAATATTCTCTGGGTCAGTCAGATCGATCGTGCTTAGATGCTCTTTCGCTTCTTTCAGAATTCCTCGGAGGCCTAATTTAAGGATCTTGTCATATCCGACAGTGATGTGTCCGTCACCATTCTCAACCTCCCACGTCGAGTCAGCTACCCCGACTCCCGCGTAACCGAATCCTCCCTCACCAGCCTTGAGAGTCTCTTCTGGGCACATTGAGTAGACTGTCTCCTTCACGGTCTTCCCTTTCCAGTACGGAAGTATCTCTGTCAGCCTCTTCTTGTTATCTTCAGATATCGCGAATGAATCTCCGGGTCTTTTCTCAAATTCATCAATCTCCTTCCGCAGGTAGTCCACATCGTACTCTGGAAAGATGGGTGCTGCTCTCTGCTTATGTGCGATGTTGCCCACGATGATCTCCTCTGGCAGAATGTATATCGACATCTCGCTTAGGGTCTTTCTTAGAGCCTTTGCCCTTCTAATCACAGTGGGCTCATCTTCTGTTTCCCTATAAGATTCTGTGATCAGTAGAGCACGTTCAACCGAGATCTCCGGTCTCGTATTCAACAGGCTTTCCTTAAGGTTTCTACCTCTCGGCGTAGACATTATCTCACGTCTTTGCGTAGTGCAAATTATGTTTTGACATCTTGAGTGTAGTTCCAGATAAAGATTTGTCAGCTGTGCTTTCCACTTGATACGTTCGCATGGAATAATTCGTGGTTCAAGGGGCTAGCATCAACCACATTGATACATCACGGTTCTGCTCAGGCTCTCGGTCTGCTTTGGGCGTCTACCGCAAAGCTGGTGATGTACGCTCAGGGATCATTTGTAGTGTTCTTTCATCTCCTTGTGGTACGGCAAGCTCAGAATGTCTTCTAGGAATTTTCTCGCTTGGTCCTCTGATCTCGTCCAGGGATCCATCGTTATGAGCTCAAGCAACCGTTCCTTGTTTCCCATTTCGAAAGCCTCAAGTTCAACCTCAACCGGGGCGACCCTATCCCTTAAGGCGTAAGCGATCAACGGCTTTGGCAGTCCATGAGTCTTTATTCCTCGTACGCCCATCTTGCTCACAAGGGCTGGAACCTCAACCTCAAAGTCTTGAGGTATGCCAGGGACAAAATTGCCGTCGTTCATTATGTTGACTTGGAAGACTCTTGGTATCTGACAGGCTATCGACTCTACTATGGAGATTACCCCTCCAGCTTCTGACCCGCGCTCCGTCGTAGGAGGAAAGATATCTGTAACCTTTACTGACGGGTCACCAGCCACTCTGAGGAATTCATCTAGATCCTTTTTCACGCGAGCGAAATACCTTCTCCAGCTTTCGTCAGGATCCAGTTTCCACCTTTTTCTTGTTTCCTCAGTAGCGTAGTACCACCAGGGCCAAGCTCCTCCACCTGGGTTACACGTGTCTCCAATTGGAAACGCGCCAAACCTCTTGTACAGGTCTATTGATATGAGCATGTCTGTCGGCGGTTGTAGTGTCTTCCATAGCCTGGGCTCTTCTCTCTTTATCCACTCGTCCAGGGCTGGGAAAGCATCTTCGCCTTTGTAGAAGAAGTGAGTTAACCATATGAAATGGTTCAAGCCTGGCATTTCGTAGCTTATGTTTTCCTTCTCCATACCGAGAAGCTTACCGATGTGGTAGACGTCTCCGCCGGTGCTCGCGGTACACAACCCCATGATGCTGGCGTTTCCGTACTTGCGGGTTAGATAGGTTGTACCAGCAAGGACTGGATTCGCGAGTTGGATATACCAAGCCTTAGGAGATGTATCCAGAACATCGTCCACTACAGATTCGAAGAGCTTGAACTGGTAGTAATTAACCCAGAATGGTTCATCGTGCATTATGTGGTGGCTGCCGCCGTAGTTGTACCCGTTTTTGCGTGCTATCTCTCGACCTGCCAGTTCCCTTTGATGACCAGCTACGAGAGCCGTGTTCATCACGAAGTCAGCGTCCCTGATTGATTCCCTCCGGTTCGTGGTCTTCTCAAGGTTAAGCTTTATCTTCATCTCGTCGGTGTACCTCTCACAGACCGAGTAGACCGCTTTCAGCCTCTCCTCGTTTATGTCCATGAAACTGACTGTGCTACCCTCAAGGTTAGGTGTAAGGCACAGTTCCCTCACGAGATCCGCAGAGAAGACGGCGCTGCCGGCGCCAATGATGCTTATCTTGATGTCTGTCATAGCACATCACGCCTAATCAAGAATTCCGTTCGGCTATTAAGCTTTTGCCGCGTATTCAATAGTGTGACGTTCTGTTCCCTTGGGTATCCCCAATTCCTGGGTCTCTGTGAAGTAAGTGGCTGAATCCGCTTCCTTTATCACTTGTCTTGAGTCCAGAAGCAAATCCACCTTCCCGATTTCAGCTAGCTTGCTCCTCAACTCGTCCGATAGGTGCAAGGTCCATTTCGAAACGTGATCGTCAAAGTATTGGCAGTAATGTGGGTCATATTCAAACTCCAGTCGGATCGAGCATCCGCCGGTGACGCTTACCACAGCATGGGTGTATGCGACCAGCTCATTGAAGCCCATAAGCCGTCTGCTTTCCAGCTCGTTCACGAGGTTTCTCAGGCGGTCTGGATCAATCGTTATGTCTAGGTCATGGATGCCTATTTCGACAGGCCCATCAAGGTAAATCCTTCTGTTTCCTGAGGCTGATGCCGACATTTTGATCACGTAGTCTCTGCCAAGGTAGTAGCCTCTACACCATCCAAAACCAGCCAGAGCCGCTATTCTCCAGCTGTGGTTGTTGTAGGAGCTTGAGAAGCCTCCGCCTCCGAAGTTGAGCTCGAGAGGGGTCACGTTGAACTGTGATCTGATGCCCTCTATCGACCTCTTTAAGTGGTACATTTGAACGATCGCAGGTATCTCCTTTCCGCGCCTTCGATCCCCGAATTCTTCATACCAATCAGACCAGGCTTTCTCACCGTCGACAGAAGCGTCCCACCATGGACCTGGAGGAGAATCAAGATCTGGGAGCATATGAGTCCAGCCGTGGCTTTGAATCTCTAAGACGCCTAGGGCTAAGCCTTCGTCAAGTCCTGCTTTCGTTGAAATATAATCTTGGTAGGTGCCGAAGGGATCTGTGAACTGCTGCGTCCAAGAGGGCAAGATCATCCTCGAGTTAGGATCAACGAATCCGGGGTTGACGTTGACAACGAGCATCGCGCCCTTCTCTTGGAGCGGTTTGATTATCTGTTTCTCGATCTGTTCCTTGGTTAGTGTTGGGAAGTGCCAGAGTTTGTGATAGGCTGTGGATGCACAACCTAGATCATCCATGTAGACGACGGCTGTATTCGAGAGATCCTTGTATATGAGATATCCTATACAATATGTCAGGGCTCTCCTCAGTATCTGCCTCATCCTCGGATACAATCGGTACTGATAAGTTCCTCCCCCTATCCACACAGCCTTTGTCGATTCGGTTATGTCCCTGACTGTTAGCTGAGGATGCCTCTCTTGGACTGCGAGCACGGTGGCGTTTTCCGGTTCCACTTGTACTGAGTGAGCCATGTATCGGGCCTCTGGCATCCAGTAAGGTAACGCTTCGGAAGGTATAGAATCTCCAACCATTCCCCTCGTTACGAAGTGATCGCGCATTATCCTAATGGGATTGAAGTCCCCTTTCTGGAGAGAGACTGGATAGTCCCCCTTGTATCTGATTCCTAGGACCTCTTCAATGACGGGTTCCTTCAATCTGTCGAACAATGCTAGGAGGCTGATGCCGTACTGGTATGTGACATCCTTCAGGACTTTGAAGTCTAGATCTTTCGCTACGGACTGGTCAGCGTCCCATATTATGCATCCATAATCGGGTTTTGCCCCGGCATCCAGAAAATAGTTGATATCCATGCGTTGCTGGTCAAGCCTCAATATGTCAAATGGTACACCCCAGATCTTCAGCAGAGAGACGATATCCTGAAATTCACCATCTCCTTCTATAATGTGACTTGTTGGGTCCGCCCACTGATCTGCGATAACCAAAAGCACCTTGTACGGTTTAAGTGACACCTCCAATTGCATCACCTCTCAAGTCTTCTCAGAGAGTATGCGGCTCTGGTTTATTACTGTAAGGTTCATGTAAACCGCGCGTCTTCGTGGAGTGGGGATGATAATGCAAAAATTATTTATGTGGAAACCAATATCGTTAACGCACGTGACGTATCATGAGTTCTGAATGCGATCCCAGCATTGATATGATAAACTGGCAGATGGCGAGGTTTCTGGCATTCCGAGATATGGAAGTCTGCAAGCGAGTAGCCAAGATAAGAAAGGAGGACCTGTGCAAACACCCAAACCCGGAGTTTAAGATCCGAATCCTACCAGTTGGTGACTTTCATTTGGAGATGGCTCTGGATATGCTGACGCGGATGAAGAAGGCTGGCGAAGAGGATAGGCCGTTCGTGGGCATCTTTCCGACAGGACCAATCTTTGAATATCCCATCCTAGCCAAAATGGTTAACGAGTTGAACATCTCGCTGAAGCATGTGCACTTCTTCTTCATGGACGAGTACGCTGACGATAAAGGGAACGACATAAATCCTGAATGGCCTGGCTCATTCCATTACACCAACAATAGGGTGTTCTTCTTTAAGATCAAACCTGAACTTAGGCCGCCACCAGACCAGACATATTATCCATCCAAAGAGAACATCGAATATTACGATGATCTGATACGAGAGGCAAGAGGCGAAAAGGGTGCGAAAGGTGCAAACATCGTTTACGGCGGAACCGGACTCTCCGGCCACTTATCTTTCTGGGACCCTCACCTAGCTGACGAATACAAAGATCTCGAAAGCTGGAAGAAGGCTAAACCCAGACTCATCGAGCTGCATCCCATATCTATAATGCAGATGACGATCACTGACTGCAGCGGCGCCTGGGCATTCGTACCCCCGAAGGCTTACACTACTACCCCCGCCCAAATACTGAATGCAGATTTTCGGAGTTGGTGGAATGATGGATGCGGAATGACGTGGGAAGGTGGATATGCCGGAGGCATAGCTTGGCAACGATTTATAGTTCGCCTAGCAGCTCATGGACCCGTAACTCCTAAAGTTCCGTGCTCCATTCTCCAGACTGTGCCGACAGACTTCGTCATCATCGAACCAGTAGCTGAGAATGTGGCCATTGAGATAACAGCGTAGGCACCTGCCTAGATGAGTTGGCTTAAACAAAAGTTCATAAATTCCCAGTCTAACCTTCAGCTCAGAATACGAAGCGGTTTGACTCAAGCGGGAGACGAAGGAATTGGACATCATAGATGTTCACGTCCATTACGATTAAGAGAAGGATTTCTTGCAGAAACTGGCCAAAGTATGTGACGAAACCGGCATCAGGAAAGTTTGCCCCAATGGACTTGCTCCCAGCCTTAAAGCGACCCTTGTTTGGACTGAAAGAAACGAGGCTGTCGAGAATGGTACGAAGGAATACCCGGACCTCATCTTGGACTGAAGCGTACAGAATGCCGATACTATTCCATGCAGGGATAGTGTATCCAGCACTGCCAAGACGCTTTGGTGTTTCGTCAGCGCGCATGGATCCCATGTATCTAGAAACTGCAACTGCTGAGAATATTCACAAAGAGGCTGATTACGGAAGATTAGTCAAAGCACCTACGTCGATTGTATCGAAACACGAGCCATGAATCGAACGAAGCGTTTTCGAAGCGCTTCCGAAGCATCACCCCTTCTTCTTGTTTCCGGTAGCATCTGCAATGAATATTCGGCCTAAACCAATCGGGTGGACGTATGGGTAAAATATACAGTACAAAGCTGATGGCTAGTAGGCTCAAGTCATCGCAAGATGGATATCAGCAAGAGATGTAACTAAGATCGTCTAGATGCTTGACCCAGTCTCCACAGGTTTTTTCCGTGCTCCATATGCTTCGTTTGATCGCAGGTGGACTGATATCTAACGGCCGTCCCCATTTTTCGCTACGGGTCCTCAATTTTTGCTATTTTTTGATTAGGAACTCATTTCTGCCGTTTATTCACTCGAACAGTCTTCGAACTACTCTAAAGTGAACGAAAATTTAAATTATCTAAAATTTGAAAATACAAACGTAAAGGGGATTGCCAAGTTTATCTATTGATGTATAAGAGCATCCTCCGAGATGATTTGCCCGATGGAGAACGAATCTAAGGAAGATTTCGAGACGTCAACGCACGCTGAGGATCTGAAGTTCCGGTTGGTGACCGTTGAGCTTCTTCGAACAGCCAAGAAGCATTTCACTTATCGGCAGCTTTCCGAAAAGACAAAACTTCCTGTTACGGTTTTGAGCAGATATGCTAAGGGGCATGTCTTGCCGAACAGTGAGAGAGCCCGGCAGCTTTGGAGGATCCTCTCGAAGATCGTTGACTTTGAGACCGAGGTCCGTAAAAGGATCAAGTTTAACGACGAGGGCTACTTCGATAACACATCAATCGTAGGAGACATGAACTTGCTGAGGCAGGCTGCCAACTACGCCCTTTCAAAGTTTGCGGGCAAGAGGATAACGAAGGTTCTGACAGCTGCTGTTGACGGCATACCCTTGGCAACGATGATAGGGAATTCTCTAGGCGTGAATCTCGTCGTTGCAAAGTCTAGTAAGGAGGTTGGGGTTCCGTCATTTCTCGAGGATACTTATGTCTTGAACCAGTCGGGGGTCACCATGACGCTTTACGTACCGAAGGATGCCATAAAGAGGAGGGACAGTGTCCTCGTGGTTGATGACATGATAAAGAGTGGAGACACCCAAGACGCTCTTGTGAGCCTTGTAAACAAGGCTAAGGCTGAGCTTTCGGGAGTCTTCGCCTTGATAGCGATGGGAGATACTTGGCAGAAGAAGATAAGGATACCTAAAGGCTGCCCAGTTGAAATATTACTACGGCTTGAGCAGCCCAAATGAGGGGCATTGATCTTTTAAGAGGCATATATAACATCTCTTTCTTCTACAGAAATCCTTACCCAGCCTCAGCAAAGCAGTCTCAAAATCGATAAAGGACCTGCTAGGAGGACCATTTTCACGCCACGCGATCCCAAGATCGTGCAAGACTCTCTCTGGTTTCTGTTCTTCGATTATTCCAAGGTTCCTTGCAGCCGATATAACAAGAGGGGTCGGCTCTGGATTAGCTTTCTTCCAGATGCTTCTAAGTTCTCTTAGGAATATGCCTACGGTGACTTCTCCTATTCCTTTTCCAAGGTCTTTTAAACGTCTTTCTAAGTCCTTTGCGTCCTTGGCTCCTTCGTGAAGAGCAGTTACGCTACCATCGTATCTCGAGTTCAGGTTACGCATGACCTCGAGTAGCTTATCGCTTGTTTTGAAATCGTATCTTGTGTATCCGCCTTCGTCGAGTATCTTGACCAAGCCGTCCCAGCCAGTCTCTAAGATTCTGTTAGGCGTTAGAACATCATACCGCCTGAAACAATTGAAGGTTTCGATAACAGAAGCTTCGTTGATTGGAGCGCCAAAAAGGATCGACGCTAGAAACCACTTGAATATCTCCTCGTCGTTTCCACTCTCCACGTCGATTCCTAGAACCTTAGAATACCTTTGTCCAAACTTCTCGACAAGCAAGCCTATTGCTTCACTCATAGAGAGATCATATAAATTGTGAACTTTCGAGAGTATTAATCTTAGCGGGTTTTCAGACTGAAGGTATACAGATATCTATTACTTTGTGAAGAGTCTTTCAGCGGTGCTCTAAGCATGATCCGCATATTGGGCATTGTCGGAAGTCCCAGAGTGGGAGGAAACACCGAACGCCTTGTCGCTGAAGCTTTGAAAGCCGCCGAAGAAGACGGTGCTGAAACAGAATTGCTGAGGTTAGCCGACAAAGAGGTCAAAGCATGTGATGGTTGCTTATCCTGCAGGAAGACGGGAGAGTGTCACGTAAAGGATGATTTTAAACCAATCTTTGATAAGATGGTTGAGGCTGACGGGATCATCTTAGCTACGCCTGTCTACTTTGGCTCCGCGACGCCTCAGATAAAAGCCTTAATCGATAGGGCTGGATATCTGTCTGGTGCAAAAGGCAGAGTTTTCGAGAATAAAGTCGGCGGAGCGCTAGTTGTCGCGAGGAGGGCTGGGCAGAACTTTACTTTCGCTCAGCTCCTATTCTTCTTCCTTCACCAAGGAATGATTGTTCCAGGCTCGACCTATTGGAATGTAGCATTCGGCAGAGAGAAAGGCGAAGTAACCAAGGACGAGGAAGGGTTGCGAACAGCGAGAAACTTCGTGAAGAAAATGGTCTGGCTCCTAGGAAGAATTAAAGGCTCCGAATAGCTCAATCCAGAAAGTATTTTGAGTATCAGAATCTTTCGTAGTGAACGATCTCGGAAAGGGGCTTTCTTTCTTTTGGTCCAGGAGTTTCAGCTCGATAGCCCAGCGGGGTGACAGCGACAACTTTCATGTGCTTTGGAATGCCCAAAACCTCTTTCGTAGTTTCGTCAAAGCCCATCTTACCGATCCAGCAGGTTCCTAAACCGAAATTCGCCGCCGCTAAAATGAGATGTTCAAGAGCAATTGATAGGTCTACGATGTGCCATCTTTGGGATACTTCTGGGTCTGTGCAACCGATTATGACTATGGGTGCTTCGGAAGCCCAGTCAGATATCTCAAGTTTCGTCTTTGTCTGAGGGTTCTTAACCACTATGAAATGCCATGGTTGACTGTGTCCGCCGGAGGGTGCCAGTCTGGCTGCTTCAAGTACTTAGTCAAGCACCTCGTCGGGAACAGGATCGGGCTTATAACGTCTTATGCTCCTCCTCTTCTTTACCACATCCATAAAATCCATTTCTCTTCCCCTCCCATTCTTTGCTATTCAGGAAGAGACTCGATAAAAGCTTTCGCAGGGATCGCGTCCGCACTCTGTTCGATTGATGACATACTTCGAACGCACGCAGCCATAGCCACACGTCAAAGACTTAGGAGTACTAGACGAGGCTAATCGGCTATTCCCAGAAAAGGGGAATATGTGCCCCAAACGGATAACCCGTCGGGAACAGCACCTCAATCAGGCGCAAAGCTTTTTTTCCGCCTTTTATTCTGACTCTGGGATCTTCAGTGAATTCCTTGACTCCCTTGAAGCCTGTTATCAGCGGATTGAGAGATGAAAGTGATATCTCAAGTTCATAATCTGCTTTTACTTCCTCTGCATCCACGGTGACTTTTCGCCGATGGAGCTGAAGAACACCAGTTCCTTCATCACTTTCAATCTTTAAGCTACAGTTCGCATTATGAAGCTCTGAGTGCTCAAGTCTTCGATCAAACTCCTTCTCCATGTTGGTTAAAAGTGAGGATACGTTTAGCACCCGAGCCATTCCGGCTCCTCCGCTCCTGCTCAATCGGATTTCGCCACCATGCCAATAAAGAAAACGAGCAAATGGATGATCGGGTGTGCTAATGCAATAGAACTCTTTTAAGCCCTTCTCTTTTGACACCTCCGATATCCGATTGACAACAGCTCCGCAAGCATTACCATTTGAGACGCTGACTTCATGGGCACATACGTTTCCCCAGTCTTTCCCAAAGACGCAATACCCTGTGACATTTCCTTTACGGTCTTCAAGCACTTGGAAATCTACAGAGGACCCTCCTGATTCCCACGCCCACCTTTCCGGTAACCGCACCTCTGCACAAGTCCGCTGAGATGTATTGGCATGGTAAATGCTAGTGATCTGCTTTAGGTCACTTTCCTCAAGAGGTCTGAACCTGCCAAGGTCTCCTTCAACCGGTTTGCTTTCTTCTGGAATTATAAACGCGTGTGTTCTTGACATAGATGACGAGTAACCATAATGAGGATAAAGCCAAGGTATCCCCCATAAGAGGCTCAGGTCTAGATCCTGGGCCTTCATGTAGCGAATGGCGTCCCTCATCAACACTGAGCAGTAGCCTTTCCCTTGATACTCTGGATGAGTCGCCACAGGTGCGACTATGGCACCGTTCACCAGAGCCGTCCCGACTCTGAGCTGTCGCCTGATTGCCATCATGACGCTTACAATCCTGCTGTTATCTTCCACCACGCGGAGGTCTCCCTTTTGAAAGTTCGGATCATGATTGATTGTGAAGCTGACGATATTCAGTTCAAGTCTAGGTTGTTTGAACGCCCTCGAAACAAGGTCAGTTATCTGTGTATAATCTTCAGCTTCAGCAACCCTAGCTATCAATGCGTCACCATCTCCGGTATGAAGGACTCGGCTCAGAGAATCAGGGGATGGATTTCCCTTCTGACGTACTCGAGGTATTTGATTTTGTCTGCCTCGTTGAAGATGACGATGCAGGCGTCTCGGGTTATCCCGACTACGTATCCGTATCCCCTAGACTTGGCTACGATATACCATAAGTCACCGTGTTTGCAGTAATCCTCGAAAAGCGAGGTTCCAACAAGGTCTGGACCATAAAGGGAAAGCTTATCTATGTTAGGTATGTCCACGTTATCGAAGAACGTGATCTTCGTATCCTCCGGGTTCTTCAGGTGAAACTCACGGAGCGTCTCCGGCGGAATTCTCGCTTCGGTGACGCCGCCTATCCTTCCAAAGATTAATTGGCTTAGTTGATTGGCAATGTTGTTCGCTATTCTTTTCTTCTCCACTACTGTTAGAAGAATTCTCTCTCGACTTGCTGCAAAGCAGAATACAGCTTCTATTGTTCTCGGTTGAAGGATTGTTTTACCCCGGTGGAAGATGTGAATCACATAATCGTGAGAGTACAGACCAGTAAGCATGTCATCCCGAGGTGTTAGGTGAAGAATCTCAGTGACCAAGTTAAACTTTTGCTCTCCCTCCTCGTATGTTTCTTCCGTCGTGTAATTCTCGAGATTGGAAGCTATATTTGCTAGTGGAGGCTGCTCAGCGAGTCTGAAAATCTTACCAGCAATAACCATAAGTTTCCTTCCTTTCAGTCATTACTTTTGGAACCGCCAAAATAAAAGCCTAGTGGGAGAATCAAAAAGGGTTGGATCTTGCTTGGAAAATGCGGTAGCAGAAAATCCTAGTGAGTTGGCAAAAACGATCTGGGAGCCTTTTGAAAAGGATAAGAAGGGCAAGGAGGCTATATGAGATAGTCAAGTAGCAAGAGATCAAGATATGACCAGAGCATAGAATGAGCCGTGTCTAAAGATGATTAGGAAGCAAGATATTGCAGTTTTACCTGGTGACGGTGTCGGTCCGGAAGTAATAACAGCTGCGCTAAAGGTCTTAGACGCAACGCAGAAGGTTCTGAAAGATCTAGAGCTGAGGTTTTCGCACGGCGAGGCTGGAATCAACTGCGTGAGTAAATATGGAACAAACCTCCCGTCTGAAACCTTGGCGATGCTTAAGCAGACGGATGCTTGCTTGAAGGGCCCGATGACGACGCCCGAGGAGCCGGGTTCGCCTCCAAGCGTGGCTGTGACCATTCGGAAAGCCTTCGATCTCTATGCCAACATAAGGCCGTCTAAGACGTTGCCGGGCATTCCGTCTCTAAAACCCGACATTGATCTGATCGTTCTCCGCGAGAACACGGAGGGATTGTACTTTGGCAGAGAGTTTGAGGTTGCCCCAGGACTAGGCGTCGCCATGAGGGTAGTCACGAGAAGGGCTTCTGAGAGGATTGCTAGACTCGCTTTCAAGATGGCATTGAGCCGAAGAAGGCACGTTACTGTGGTTCATAAGAGGAATATCCTCAAGGTGACTGACGGCATCTTTACGGAAGCCGTCTTGAACGTGGCTAAGGAATTCGCGGATGTTCATATCGACGAAGTTCATACAGACGCGATGGCTATGAGGCTGCTCAAGGAGCCTGAGAAGTTTGACGTGATAGTTACGACGAACATGTTCGGCGACATTCTCTCTGATGAGGCTGCTCAGACGGTGGGAGGATTAGGGTTGGCGGCCGGAGCTAACATTGGAGATAGATATGCCATGTTTGAACCGGTTCATGGCTCCGCACCCAAGTACGCCGGACAGAACAAAGTGAATCCGATTGCAGCAATCCTCGCTTCGAAGATGATGATGGAGTACCTGAGCGAGAGAGAAGCGGCGGAGATCATAGAGAAAGCTGTGACGAATGTTTTGGAAAAAGGTAAAGTCAGAACATACGATCTGGGCGGGTCCTCAACCACTCAAGAGGTTGCTGAGGCAGTAGCCGAAAAGATCATACATTCGGGCCTCTAGTTCATTCTCATTAACATTTTTTGATAGAGAGAGTTGCCGAGAAGAAGAGCAGTCACTCCTTCTTCGCCTTAAGTATGTGGATTCCTTTTTGCCCTTCTCCATAGTCAACGTAAAGTGAGATGATGGAATAGGTAATCTGCGCACACAGTTCGGACAACGATTTATGAAGAATGTTTGGTGGATAAAGATACTCCTGCGCAGTGAATTCGAGATTCTTTCCAAAGTATTCGAGAAATTCTTCAACCTCCCGGATCCCTTCTCTCCAGACAGACGTTATGATTAGGTCTCCTATTGTCCGACAGGTTCTTGACATTTCAGTTAGGAAGAGATTAAGATTCTTAATGTGGTTAAGTACTAGCGCTGAAAGAACGATGTGGAAAATGTTATCCTTGAAGGGCAGATGCGAGGCATCCGCAACAACATACGAGGCCATCTTGGTCTTGGCCTTTGCTATACGAATCATCTTTCTGGAAAAATCTATTCCAACCACACGAGCTCCAAGGTCTTCAAATCGCTTGGTATACCTGCCTGTTCCACAACCAACATCCAAGATATCCTTTGCCTCCACATCTCTAATCAAGCTCAAAAGTACTTTTTCTTCCGCTTGAGTAACTATCTTAAACTCTTCCCATTGGTCATAATCTTCGGCGAACTCTTCGTAACACATTAGCGTGTCAACGATCTTACTATCCGCGGTTCTCATGAATTATACCTCTCACTATTTAAGAACACCAATCTTTATATGAAGTTTCTATGAAGGTGCGAAAATCATAGAACCGACCAAGCCGTCAGCTAAAAACGGGTCTGAAAACAAGACAAAACATAAATTGCGCGATAGGTTTTCTTCATCAATTGTTCGAGTGGGATGCGACTGGTCTTTGCGCGCTAAGATAAGGGTTAGCGGCGTTGTTCAAGGTGTCGGTTTCCGCCCGTTCGTCTACCGAATCGCAGTGAGAAATAAGCTTGTCGGATTTGTGCGGAACCGTGGAGACGCGACTGTCGAAATCGTAGTTGAAGGGGAAAAGGACGCAATTGAAGATTTCACGAAGGATCTGAGGGAGAGGCATCCTCCTCTAGCCCGGATATACGACATCTCAACGAAATACTTGAGAACCAAGGAAAGATACAAGAGGTTCAAAATTCTCAGAAGCTCTGAAACGTCTAATCTTTCAGGATCGATTATACCTCCAGACATAGCATTATGCGATGAATGTGTAAGAGAACTCAGAGATCCCGGGAATAGGCGTTATAACTACTTCTTCATCACATGTACGGATTGCGGTCCAAGATACACAACTATTGAGCGTCTACCATACGACCGCCCCAATACGACAATGAAAAAGTTTCCGATGTGCAGATCTTGTGAAAGAGAATACACTGACCCATCTGACCGTCGCTTCCACACGCAAACCGTGGCCTGTGGTCAATGTGGACCCAAGGCATACCTCACAACGAGCGAGGGGGAATCCTTTGCTTGCAAGGACGCAATAAGAGAGGCTGGCAAGCTTCTTGAAGAAGGCTACATAGTTGCGGTTAAGGGAAATGGGGGCTTTCACGTAGCAACTGCGACAACGAAATCCGATCCGATCGCTAGGTTGAGAAAAGCCAAGCACAGGTCTCAGAAACCTTTTGCTATCATGGCTAGAAACTTAGAAGCTGCAAAGTCCTTCTCGGACGTTTCAAACGAGGAAGCTAAGCTTCTAACGTCATACATTAGGCCAATTGTTCTTTTGAGGAAGAGTCGGAATTATTATCTTTCTGACCTCATCTCGCCTGGGCTACACAATGTTGGCGTGATGCTTCCATATACAGGTCTGCACTTTATGATGTTTGATTGGGTTAAGGAACCCGCTTTTGTTATGACGAGCGCCAACCCCCCGAACGAACCGATAGTTACGGGCAACGAGGAAGCCCTAAGGAGGCTTGGTTGCGATGTCGACTTCTTTCTCTTCCATAATAGGCTGATAGCTTATAGATGCGATGACTCGGTTGTTAGGCTTCATGGAAGGGAACAGAGCATACTTCGCCGATCGAGGGGCTACGCTCCAGAGCCTGCTAGATTGAAGTTTTCATCCGATCGATGTGTGTTAGGTGTTGGGGCTGAGGAGAATGTGAACGCATGTATCATCCTCAAAGACAAGGCCTTCATCTCACAATATGTAGGTGACGTTGAGAACCTGGAAACTCTTGGATTTCTGAGAGACACTATAGACCACTTAATGAAACTGACCAATTGCAGAGTCGAAGCCATAGCCTGTGACCTGCATCCAAGATTCAACACGACACGACTTGCCCAGGAGCTCGGCGAAAGACTCAGCTGCCCCGTCTTTCCTGTTCAACACCATCACGCGCATATTGCAGGATTGATGGCTGAACATAACGTTGATGAGATGATAGGTATAGTGGCCGACGGATACGGTTATGGATCAGGCGGTGAAGTCTGGGGAGGAGAGGTACTTTATTGTGATCCTCAGGGCTTCAAACGTTTAGCCCACCTTCAGAAGCAACCTATGGTTGGGGGAGATCTGGGGGCTCGCTACCCGCTGAGGATGGCTGCTGGGATTCTCTACAATAGATCGGACATCGATAGTTGGCTTCGCTCCAAAAATAAACAGTTTCCTTATGGAGAGAAGGAAGTTGAGATAGTGATTAGGCATCTGGAGAGGGGATCAGTTCCGCAAACGACAAGTTGTGGACGCCTCTTGGACGCGATCTCAGCTATTCTCGGCATATGTTATTATCGAACGTACGAAGGTGAGCCTGCGATGAAATTGGAGTCTGTTGCCATCGATGGAAAAGATACACTGAACTTACAACCCAAAGTTAAGAGTGAGATTCTGGACACAACTTCTCTAGTTCTAGAAGTCTTCAATGAGAAAGATCGTTACTCAATGAGGGACCTCGCCTATTCTGCAGAGTCCTACATCGCTCACGGCTTAGCGGAGCTTGCATTAGAAAAGGCGGAGGAGCTTAAGGCAAAGGCCATAGGCTTCTCAGGCGGGGTTGCATACAATGAATGCATTACAATGACAATTAGAAAAATCGTTGAAAGTAGGGGCTTAAGTTTCTTTGTTCATCATGATGTCCCTCCTGGTGACGGCGGGATCTCTTTTGGACAGGCGGTTGTTATAGGGAACGCGTGAATGATTTCTCAGATAAAGAATTTTAACCTAAACAATGCAGAAAAATACATGGTAGAAATCTTACGTTGGCAACCAACGTACAACCTCCAGAATGAATATTGAGAATTTAGATGCTTTGAGCTTTGCCGTTCTTTTGTTCTTTAGTGTTAGAGGTTTCTAGGCTGCAATATGTCTGGTGGAATGGCGTGATCAAGCGCGCCCTGCATGCAACCCCTGCAAAGCGAAACCTATAGAAAATCATTTATGGAGAGGTCTAGAGATTTAGTCTCCAATTGGGTGGGTTACTATGAAAGGAGCTGACTTAGCAGCAACAATTCTGCAAGTAGAGGGAACGAAGCAAGTGTTCACCTTCCCCGATGATCCACTAGCGACCCCCTGTGGAAATATCGGCATCAAACCGTATCTCGCCAAGACGGAGCGCGGAGCTATAGCCATGGCTGACGCCTACACACGAATCAAGAACGGAAGCGAAGTCGGTGTATGCTCTGTAATGGGCGGAGGAGGAATAGAGAATTCTTTTGAAGGCATAGCTCAGGCCTGGGAAGATCTTGTACCCATCCTTCTCGTTGCTGGGGGTCCTGATACTCGCACGACGGAACTGCGTGGGAATAGGATTGACGTAGGCAAATGCTTCGATAAGATCACTAAGTGGGTTGCTACGATAAATTACCCAGACCGAGTTCCTGAGTTCATGAGGATAGCCTTTACATATCTTAGGACGGGAAGGCCTTCACCCGTTATCCTTGAATTTCCGAGTGATGTGGCGAAAGGGGAAATCGACTCCGAGTTCAGTTACAGGCCTGTTAAAGGGTGGAAGCCTGCAGGGAATCCGAAGGATGTGAAGGTTGCCGTCAGAGCCCTTTTAGCAGCCGAGAAACCAGTCATATATGTGGGTCAAGGAGTATTCTGGGCCGATGCATGTCAGGAACTTAGAGAATTCGTGGAGCTTGTACAAGCTCCTGTGACAACGACTCTTGTTGGAAAGAGCGCGTTTCCGGAGGATCACCCACTATCAATAGGGTTCATCAGGGGAGACCCCGTCATACATTTCTTGGAGAAGGCCGACCTGATATTCTCAATAGGTTCAGGCCTAAACCAAACGACTACGATGGCTCCCATGATACCTGCGGGGAAGACAATTGTCCAGTGTACGATTGATGAACGCGACTTGAACAAGGGCACCACAATCGATTTCGCTATACTCGGAGACGCGAAGCTCGTCTTAAACCAGCTGACCGCTGAGGTAAAAAGGCAACATGGCGAAAGAAAATGGAACGAACCCTTGATCGAAGAGATTAAGATAGAGAGGGAGAAGTGGCTGAAGCAGCTGATGCCTATGGCCACCAGCAATGAAATCCCGATAAACCCCTACAGAGTCATCTGGGACCTAATGAATACTGTTGACAGGAAGAACACCATCCTTACACACGATGCGGGCAGTCCGCGTGACCAGACAACAACCCTCTATGAGGCTATCGTTCCACATGGATTCCTAGGATGGGGACACGTGACCTCTCTTGGTTTCTCACTTCCAGCGATAATGGGAGCCAAACTCGCACAACCTGAGAGGTTCTGTGTGGCCATCATGGGAGATGCGTCAGCACCACAAGCAAGCCTCTACGAGTTTGAAACAGCCCTTCGACACAGGATTCCAATCCTCGCCATCGCCCTAAACAATTCAGAGTATGCTGGGTATGACGACAACTACCCGTACACTATGCATGTAACTCCTAGTTCGATCCAAAGCCACGCTAGAGTAGTTGAAGCCTTGGGAGCATGGAGTGAGAGAGTGGAGAAACCGGACGAGGTAGTTCCAGCGATTAGAAGGGCAGAGAAAGAGATGCGTTCTGGGCGTCCTGCTCTACTTGAGATGATAACCACACCGCTGCCTAGATATGGCGGGTGGGGAAGAAAAGGATTGGGATATGGAGGATAATCTATCATGCATACATTTACGGAACGCGGCTGAACATTTATTCCGACACATATTCTATCAGTCATGCTGTATTGAATGTGAAATCCGCGGCAATATTATAAGAAGGCGTTTCAAGTGGGAAGAAAGAAAGTTTTGGCACCTGCTTTAGTACCCGTTGCCGGTCGGTGGGCAGAGCAGCCCCAACCCAGAGTGCTCAAAGATTTGCAGGATATGCTGGAGAAGGTGGCTGATGTGGATACCCGCAGCCCTTCTAGTTCCCAAGAGTGGGCTGAGGTAGTAAAGAACGTTAATGTGATAGCTGGGGGGGCTAGAGTCAATGATGTTTTCCTAAAGTCTGCTGATAAATTGGAGATGATACAACTTTTCGGCATTGGCTACGATTACATTGATGTTCAGGCTTGCACGAAGAAAGGCGTCATCGTTTGCAACGTTGCGGAGATCTACTCGGAATCCGTAGCCCAGCACACGTGGGCGCTTATCTTGGACCTAACAAAACACGTTACCAGGGCTGACAGATCTATGAGAACTGGAAGATGGGAGCGAGAAGATTGGATGGGCTTTCAGATATGGGGTAAGATATTGGGGGTAATCGGCCTGGGATCTATCGGAAGCAGAGTCGCAATGAAGGGTCGTCTGGCGTTTGGAATGAGGATCTTGGCCTACGACCCTTATGTGCTACCGGAACACGCCCAACTTTTCGGGGCGGAATTGGTCAGTTTGGAGACGCTTCTCAAAGAGTCAGATATCGTATCGTTAAATGTCATGCTTACTCCTCAGACGCGTCACATGATCGGTGAGGAACAGCTTTCAATAATGAAGAACTCAGCTTTTCTCGTCAATACATGCAGGGGTGCGGTGATAGACGAGAGAGCATTAGTCGAGTGCCTGCGGAAGGGTGGTATTCGAGGGGCTGGCCTAGATGTCTTTGAGGTTGAGCCGCTTCCCAAAGACAACCCTCTTTTGAGCATGGATAATGTTGTCTTAACCCCACATATAGCCTCATCGACGACGGAGGCCGTCGAAAAGACGTATAAAGGCGCTGTTGAGAATATAGTCAGATACCTGGAACATCTAAGACCCCACTGGATGATCAACCCCGAGGCCTACAAATGATACAGTCTGTTTTTCAAGGTAAATGCAACAAAACTTAAGTTCCTAAGATGTTGCCAGTAAGATTTCAGAGGTATGTAATGTGAACGGAGCGAAGAAAGTATATTGGCATGAGCATACGCAAAGAGAGTTGGCTGAGCTCATACCTAAACTGGATGTCGCACTCATACCCACAGGGTCCACTGAGATACATGGACCTCATCTAGGTGTAGGAAACGATATCATCAGCTGCACCAGAGTTGCAGAGGACGTGGCCAAGATAATGTATCCCAGAGCTGTCGTTGTCAATGCCCTTTGGATCGGGACTGCTCCGCACAATATGTGCGCGTCTTTCCCCGGAACCATAACTCTCAGCGGTGAGACGTATATGCGCGTCCTCTACGAAGTTGTCGAGAGTTTGCTGAAGCATGGTGTAAGACGTGCGGTGTTCGTCAATGGGCATGGAGGGAACGAAGCGCCCAATCAGACGGCATGTAGAGAGATAAGGGAGCAACTCTACTACAAGTATGGCGTGAACTTAGAAGTTGGCACCTTCTCTTATTGGGACGCAATTTCAGATGAGGTCTGGAGGGAGGTGTTGGAAGCGGCTCCCGAACGGAGAATAGCTCACGGCGGTGAGGCAGAGACAAGCATCCTCATGGCAATTGCTCCTGAAGCGGTTCGAACAGACTACATGAAGGCACCTGACCCGAGGCCCAGACCACAGCCACGAATGTTCAGGGCTTGGTATCAAGACGAGTACAACCCCGACGGCCACACAGATGATGCACGCTTTGCGAGCAAGGAAAAGGGCGAGAGACTGTTGAAAGCGGCAGTCAAAGGATACGTCGCGGCCGTTGAAGAGTTTGTTACGTACAAGCCAGTGGGTTCAAAGGCACATCCCGGACAGCACGAATACCCGAAGCCTATGGAATAGTCTATCCTTCCCTTCTTGCCAGACCCTACATTTTTTAAGCTTTTTTCTCAGAACGGTGCAAGAAAAGGAGAAGGTGAGACTGACCGAGACCTTTTAAAAACTGGTCATTCAGCAAGCCACACCACAGCCGCAGTAGCCAACTATCGTGAGAACTATAGACAAATAATAAAGGTTTTAATCTGGCTGTTTGGTATTTAATGGGAAGAAAATGTGTCTTGCGATACCTGCTCAAGTTGTGTCGATCAATGGTTCAACCGCTAAGGTTGATTTCGGTCACGGGGTTATTAGAGAAGTCAACGTCGTGCTTGTTGATGTTGAAGTCGGCGAGTATGTTCTCGTTCACGCTGGCTACGCCATTCAAGTCCTTGATAAGAAGGCGGCGGAAGAGACTATTGAACTTTGGAACGAGATCTTGAACCAGCCTGAAGAACCCAATTCATAGCAAGACATTTTAAAAAACAGAGACTTACGGAGCGTAGTTTTTGTGACACCAAATGTAAAGGGCATTGTAAGAGCCGAGGAAGGAGAAATCTACGATATCGAATTGGATATCAACATCCTCAAGGCAAATGAGAGGCTTGCAGACGAGAACAGGAAGATGCTGAGAAAATACGGCGTTAAGGCTATAGATGTTATGGGATCAATCGGCTCCGGTAAGACTTCTCTAATCGAGAGGATGATTGAAATCCTGAAGAAGAGATACAGAATCGCCGTCTTTAAGGGAGATTTGACTACTGTCATCGACGCTGAAATGATAGCTAGACACGGCGTTGAATCTGTCGCCATAAACACTGGTAGAGAATGCCACCTGGACGCAAACCTCGTTTCAAAGGCGTTACAAAGAATCGACTTAGGGAAGATTGACCTCCTCTTCATAGAGAACGTTGGGAACCTAATCTGTCCAGCAGATTTCCCCTTGGGGTCAGAAAAGAGGATTGTGGTGATCAGCGTAACGGAGGGTCCCTACATGGTTATCAAGCATCCTTTCATTTTCATGGATGCAGATATCGTGGCGATAAATAAGATAGACTTGGCTCAAGCCATGGGAGTTGACATTGAAAAGCTGAAACACGATGTTGAATCGATTAATCCAAAATCAGTGCCAGTGCCGACCAATTGTAGAAGCGGAGAAGGCGTGTCAGAGGTAATTGAGGCTCTGAATTTATAATAATGCAGAAGAGAATGAAGGTTATTCTAAAGTGCACGAGTATTCTATGACGACGCAGATCGTTCAAAGCGTCTTGGAAGAAGCCCAAAATCACGGCGCCAAGAGAGTCATCGAAGTACACTTAATCCTAGGCAGTCTCACCTTCCTCAACCCTGGACAGGTCAGGTTCTGGTTCAAAGTTCTAACTAAAGGCACGATCATGGAGAAGTCTCGCCTCCGCATAAAGCGGAAGGAAGGAACCGTTAGATGTGATAAATGCGGATACCAAGGAAACTTCAACTATAAGGATGACCCACTCTACCACGTTCCAATCCCAACACTCCTATGCCCAAGATGCGAAAGCATGGTTGAGATCATCGAAGGAAAAGAATGCACAATTAAGAGCATAAAAATGTTTGCGTGAGCAAGATGGAGAACTCGCTAATGTTCAGAGACCCTTCATTGACTAAGAAAGTTATCGCTAACATAGAAAGAATATCTTCAACTCTGCCTCATAATGTGAAGTTCTGTCACGTTTGCGGCACACACGAGTGGACGATAACCCATTACGGGCTTAGATCCCTGCTACCGGAGAACATCGATGTCATAGCCGGACCCGGATGCCCTGTCTGCATCACTCCCGCAGCCGAAATTGACAACGCAGTCTCTTTAGCGCTAAGAGGAGTAACTTTGCTGTCTTTTGGTGACGCAGTACGTGTCCCCGGCTCCGACAGGTCGCTGCAAGATGCCAAAGCTCAAGGTGCAGACGTCAGGATTGTCTACGGAGCCAACGACGCTGTAAGAATAGCCGAGAGAGAACCCAATAGAGAGTTCGTCTTCTTCGCCATAGGATTTGAAACCACAGCTCCGTCAACAGCGGTTGAGATTCTCAAAGGACCCCCTCAAAACCTAAGCTTCATTGTTGTGCACAGATTAATCCCCCCGGCGATGGAGATGCTTCTGGGAATCGGCGACTTGGGGATAGAAGGCTTTATCGCTCCTGGTCACGTCTCCACTGTTATTGGGTTGGAACCATACCGAATCTTCCCGCAAGCCTACAGGATGCCAACCGTGATCGCTGGATTCGAGCCTATAGATGTTCTTTTTGGCATTCTAATGTTGCTTAGACAGGTGAAGGACGGCGAGCCAAGATTGGAAAACGAGTACGTACGATCAGTCAAACCTGAAGGAAACACCAAAGCCCAGTCTCTTCTCAGAAGAGTCTTCGATATTGAGAGTGGATACTGGCGCGGACTTGGTCAAATACTCTCCTCCGCTCTAATTCCGAAAGAAGTATTCGCCAGATACGACGCGAAGAGAAAGTATAACTTGAGGATTGGGCATGCTAGAGAGTTGCTGCCCGGTTGCCTATGCCACTTAGTCATCATCGGGAAGGTTAAGCCGCCTGAATGCTCATTGTTTATGAAGGCTTGTACCCCCGAGACTCCAAAAGGACCGTGTATGGTCTCAGTTGAGGGAACATGCAACATATGGGCAAAAATGGGGTCGGAAATGCCGAGCGTTGAGACAGAAATTGCCGACTTGATCTCTAGTGACGCCTAGCTTCATTTCTGAGTGAATATGGTCGTTAGTATCATTTGCCGAACAGTCATTGTTCCGGTTTTACTATTTCTTTTATTAGCGCCATCGCGGTTTCCAGGGGAACATCCCATCGAATGTCCTTTGTCGGTTGCAGCACGAATCCTCCGCCTCTGGACATGAAGGCACGAACTCTCCTTACTTCTTCGCGTGCTTGCTTCGGCGTGAAGAAAGGCAATTTCTGCGTTGTGATGCCACCATCAAAAGTGATATGAGAACCCCACTTCCTCTTCAACTCGTAAATATTCATAGCTTCAGGCTGGGTAGGGTTGAATATGTCCACTCCGATCTCAATCAGGTCGCCCATGATTTCAGAGTTGTCGCCGCAGGAATGGATCATGACGAACTTTCCAGCCTTCTTAGCTCTCCCATACATCTGCTTTAGCCGAGGCTTCAGGAACCTCCTCCATATCCTTGGACCCATTATCAGACCCTTCTGCATGCCAAAGTCATCGCCGAATAACACCGCGTCCACATCATACCGAGTAACCCCCTCAACCATCTGAATGTTCAATTCCATCAGTTTGTTGAAGAACGCCTCTGCAAAGTCAGGGTGACGGTAGAAATCTATCAGGATCTGCTGTAACCCTCTCATTGCCCATGATCTTTCAAAGAATAGAAGTCCGCCTCCCGCAACGAAGAACTTATCCCTGTTAGCTTCGATCTCTTTCGGAATATGCCCATAACGTTCAGGGCTCGAAAGGTCGGGAAACATATAATCTTCAATATCCGGTCTATTAAGAACATACTCGAATATGTGAGGCGCTCCATCATTAGACTGCCGCCAAACACAACCAAAGTCGTCCTCCCAGTCGCCAACAATGTCCTCAGGAGGAAAGAGGCGTGCCTTCAAGGATGCTTGAGCAAAATGATTCACAATATCTTTGTCAAAACCCTCCCCGTAAGTCTCCACTAACTTCCTATGTGATCTAGGATTTATTGGAATATTGTAAGGAACTATGTCGGTTTCTTCGTGCTCAAGAGCTCTGCAAACTCTCTCCTTGGGAGTAGCCTCAACCAACTCAAATCTCTCTCCACGATACTTTTGATCTAGCTCTTGATTTGCTGATCACTAATTTTTATAATAGCCTCTATTTAGATCTTTATGCCGATGCACAGATAGGCGAAGGGATCTATCTCGTTGGATTTGAAACCGTGGCTCTCTTCAGGTTTGAAGACAAGCATGCCGCCCCCAAAGACTTCCCTCTCCTCGTTGCCGGTGATGAGTCTTCCGCTTCCTTGGAAGGATACGAAGATCTCTTCATGATTGGCGTGTTCGTTCACCTCATGGGTCTCTCTAGGACTGTAACAGTGGACGTTAGCGAATACTATGCCTGAAGATTCCCCTTCCGCCTTCTTGATAAGCCGCTCCAAAGGTTCTTTACGGTTATACAAGGAGAACATCTTCATCGAATCTGTCTCCATCAGCCTGAACAGTAGATCGTTAACGACCAGATGCCTCATTATTCGAATCTGCAATATATGGCTCAACCCATCGGAACACAAATCCAAACGTACATTAGCACAATCGCTCATGCGGCAAACAATCTGATGGTTTTACCATTCATATCTGTCTGATGTATTTCTGAACTGTAACTGAGATTGTATATGTTGAAAGGACATAAGAAATAAGGACGTCGCTTCCAGATTTTGCATATGTGAGTAAGTAAAAGTGATTCTTAAGGCTTCAGTGAAGAACCACTTTTATTTTTACTTCAATAGGCTGAAAACCAACCAGATGAGAATATCCCCGAGGAACAATGCGGCGACAAAGCCTAGCGATACAAAGACCAAAAACGGGATTGAGGGAGTAACCCAGACACCGTCTTCAATGTCCTTGGAAAAATCTTGTCTCAAATTCAAGTTTTGAGTCTCCTCCTTGTTCACTCGGGGAAATAGATGTAAGTGGCGATTGATCTTGCCATCGCTTCCTTGGGAGAATATCTCCAAAGGAATGTAATGAGGATTGCCCTTGACCTTTCTCAAATCAACTTTAACTCCAGTGACGAAGAGGAAGAATCTTCTCACGGCTGATTCGCCCTCTAGCCCTTGAAAAAATCGTGTGCCAGTCTTAATGTACCTTGAGATATTGAGGAACATGATGACGAAGACAAGCATACAAGATGCAAAAACGGCGTTACTGACTACTGACAAAGGGAATATGGGCAGAACAATATCCAGAGAAGGATTCATGACAGTGGGATAGGTTGGCAGAGCAATTGAAAGGCAGATTAGAGCCTTCGCATCGGCGCCGCCGAAGAAGTCAAGATAAAACAGTGCGAAGGATAAACCGGTCATGACCATAGAGGAAACAGCCAAGGAGATGAGAAAGGAAATATCTGTTCTCAAGAAGGCTTGAAGAAGCGAGAAAAACAAGCCTATCGGAGCCAGAAGTAGCCAAACCGTGTCTGAGACTTCTCTTTCCTGATAATCCTTCCAAGAAGAGTATGCTAAGAACAAGAAGGTTACAGATATTCTTACGGTTTCAAACCATGAATCCATGAGCCTCACCAAATCTTCTCAGAATGTTCTCAACATGCCTTCGACTGATATCCAACAGTAAGTTAGGTTCCGCATAAGATATCTTTTATGAAGTAACACTACTCTTTCCACGATAACAGGGTCAGCGAGCATCAATCAACCTCGCAATATTCAGCACCGAATTTGACTTCTCAGTCGGAAATATCCTGCGGTTCACCCGCCGGATTTTCGCCTTTCTCTATTCCTTTCTAATGCGAAAGAGACTATCTTTTTGACAAACTCTTCAAATGGGATTCCGGCTACTCTTGTGGATCGGGCGAAGCCCGTTTCTGGCGATATGTCTGGATTTGGGTTGACCTCAAGCACGTACGGGATGCCATTTCTCAACCGTATATCAACTCTGGCGTAGTCTCTGCAGTGTACCACCTTGTACGCGCTTAAGGCCGTTGTCTCTACTTTCTCTCTAGTATGCGGGTCCAAGTTTGCTGGGCAGACAGGACTAGTCTTCTTGTACTCTTCGCTTTCTTTGATCCATTTTGCTGAGTAGTCGACTATCTTGGGTCTTTCTTCGCTGAAATCGAATACTATCTCAGAGATCGGAAGGGCTTCAGGTTGTTCGTTGCCCAGAATCGATATGTTCAGCTCTCTTCCTTCCACGTATTCCTCCACCAGAACTGGTTGTTCATAGTGTTCAACTAGGTATTCCACCCGATTCCTAAGCTCAACATCACTTCTAACGAAGCTCTCTCTAGTGATTCCTAAGCTTGCATCTTCTTTCAAAGGCTTCACAAATAGGGGATGATTGATCTCTGCTCTCCAATCGCTGAAACTATCCAAAACTTGGTATCTCGGGGTTGGTATCCCATTCGACTTCAGAATGTCTTTGGTCAAGCCCTTATTCTGGCATATTCCTAATGTTAAGGGAGGAGAACCCGTGTAAGGTATTCTCAGAAGTTCAAGTAGACACGGTACATTCATCTCGAGATGGCTATCTCCAAAGGCTCCTTCACAAAGGTTTATGATAACATCCGGCCTATACGACTTTAATCCCAAAATGAGACTTCCAACGTCGTCTTTGAGCATAAATGCTTGATACTCAAAGCCAAGTTTCCTTAGAGCCTCCTGAACAGCCTCTGCTTGTTCTAATACTTCAGCCGCAGATATATAGTCAACATCTTCTCCCCGATCAGATTTGGTTGCCTCGTTGAAGAGAACCCCAACCCTTGACGTGCTTGTCATTAAGTAACCTTCTTCTTGCCAGTCTACTGACACTTCGAATCTCTTGTATGAAGACTATTGGTGAAGTAGATAAGTTTTTAAGTGGAACCTTTTTACCTTTATCTGTTTCCGGAGGGATGCTTTGAGGTTTGAAACGGTCAACGCTAAGGAAACAACCCCAAGCGACGATGAAGTAAGATCAATTGTTGAGATAGAATGCCACCCTAAGGTCAGAGAGTGGCTGATTGAGTACGTCGGTTGGAACTTAGAAAAGGAATTTGAGGCCTACAGCAAGTTCTTCGAGAATCTTCCAAAGAACAGAAGAGCAGAGGTTCTTCTATCCAAATACAACGGGCACGTGATTGGATTCTTAGGTTTGTGGAGACTCGGAAGGTATATGGAGCATGTTGCAACTTTAGGGGTCAGTGTACATCCAGATTATTGGGGAAGAGGAGTTGCAACGCGCCTCATGAAATCGGCAATCAGACTCGCGAAAAAGAAGGAACTAAGGAGACTTGAGATTGAAACTCTTTCGGAGAACAAAGCTATGAGGCGCGTAGCTGAAAAGGCTGGGTTCAAATTGGAGTGCATAAGGAAAGACAGGATTATGAAAGAAGAATCATACCACAGCGAGGCTTCCTACTTCATGTTATTATAAAGTCCAGAAATATTGAGTATCAAATCGAAAAGCTTAAAAGCACCTTATGTATCGCATATCTCCTTCGTGGCACTATCAAGTGTCACAGTGTGCGCGTGTAAACTAACATGGTTGAAGACTGGAAACGGATTCTCGCACAGAGTATAACAAGACCAGAGCACCTTCTAAACAAGTTTAAAGTCGATTGCCAGAGCCTGAAAACAGTCGTCGCGAAATATCCCATGAAGATTTCAAAGTACTATTTTGACCTCATCGAAGATGTCGACGACCCCATCTGGAGACAGTGTATACCAAGTCCACTGGAGCTCTCAGATCCGTTCGGAGTCGAGGACCCATTAAACGAGGAAGGAGACAGCCCGGTGCCCGGCTTGGTGCACCGATACCCAGATAGAGTTCTCATGTGCGTTTCTAATACGTGTGCAACGTATTGTAGGTTCTGCACCAGAAAGAGGAACGTTGGAAAACCCGTTGTTGACCTATCTGACGATGTTCTACTAGAGCAGATCAGATACATTGAGAATAATCCCGCCATCAGAGATGTTCTTCTATCCGGCGGAGACCCCTTCATGTTGCCAGATGACAGGATAGAATTTGTCCTTGAGAAGTTAAGATCCAATCCGAACGTCGAAATTATAAGGATCGGATCAAGAGTCCCTTGTACCCTGCCTCAAAGAATAACACCGAAATTGTGTAACATGCTGAAAAGATATCACCCTCTCTATGTGAATGTTCACTTCAATCACCCTCGCGAGATAACGGAGGAAAGTGAGAGAGCATGTGGTCTACTTGCTGACGCTGGAATTCCTCTAGGGAACCAGTCAGTTCTTCTTAAAGGTGTCAACGATGAGCCTGAAACAATGAAGAATCTGGTTCAGAAACTTCTGAGGATTCGGGTGAGGCCGTACTACCTTTTCCAAATGGATCTTGTTAAAGGAACACACCACTTCAGAACAAGGGTTGAAACTGGAATCAGAATCATCGAATACTTGGTCGGCTACACTTCGGGCTTAGCCGTACCGCGATATGTCATCGACGCTCCAGGCGGAGGAGGGAAGATCCCGGTTCAACCCGGTTACATCTTGAACATCGACGAGGATAAGGTGGTTCTCAGGAACTATCAGGGAAAGATCTGCAGCTATCCCCAGATACTGACGGCGGAGGACGAGTATAGTCTGAAGGTTCCTCCCCAGATTCTCAGGGAGAAAAGATGACGCTTAGAGTAGGACTGACTTACAATCTTAGGAAACGCCCTAGTGCAGATGAAGGAGTGCCTGAAGATTTCTATGCTGAGTTCGATGACGAGGAGACAGTGGACGCCATAGCCGAGGCTTTGAGAAGAGGCGGATGCAAAGTAGACAAGATAGAGGCAGACGAAGAAGCCTATGGCAAGCTGGTAGAGTTGAGGCCGGACATAGTTTTCAATATAGCTGAAGGCTTACGCGGCGAGAGTAGAGAATCTCAGATACCAGCAATGCTAGAGATGCTTGGGGTACCTTACACAGGTTCTGGAATTCTGACTTTGGCAGTATCATTGGACAAAGCCTTAACCCATCAAGTTCTGAGCTACAATGGAGTTCCATCTCCCTCATTCCAAGTCTTCAAGAAAGCCGAGGCGGAACTAGACAGAAAACTGGATTTCCCTCTGGTGGTGAAGCCCTTATGCGAAGGCTCCAGCAAGGGAATCAGAAGCAGCTCCTTGGTTAAGAACGAGACAGAACTTAGGAAGCAGGTCTCATGGGTCGTAGCGACCTATAATCAACCCGTGATAGTTGAGGAGTTCCTTCCGGGAAGAGAGTTCACCGTCGGCTTAATCGGAAATGAAAAACCTACAGTTCTACCCCTCGTTGAGATATTGTTGGATAAACTTCCCGAAAAAGCCAGCCACATATACTCGTATGAAGCAAAGTGGATCTGGGACATACCAGAAAAACCTTTAGACATCTTTCAGTGTCCGGCGGATGTGACTCAAAACCTTGAGAAAGAGATAAAGCGTGTCGCTGTTAAAACATTTAAGGTTCTCAATTGTAGGGATGTATGCCGCATGGATATGAGACTGGATAAGAATAATGAGCCTCGCGTCCTTGAGGTTAACCCTCTGCCAGGTATGATTCCGAACCCGGAAGCCCACTCCTGTCTGCCAGAGGCCGCAAGGGCTGCTGGATTTGCGTATGACCAACTGATCTGCACAATCCTTTGGCAGGCTCTCAAGAGATATGGTATGCAGCACCTGTTCACAGACGAATCGTTGATAAAACTTCCCTAACGAGTCATCTGATTCTGGAATCGACTAGGTAATTTTTGGATTCCTGAAAGTTCTGTGCTGGGGAGAAACTTCCTTTCCTATGCTAGGCCCTCACATAGTCTGATCCAACTATTCTCGTTTGGGATCGACGTCTGAGTGGGAAAAGTCCGCAGCATCCATTCCCCTATAAATGTGATGAGGGTGGTGAACAATAACCACGTATATAAGAGGATACTAACAATGACCTGTGCGTAATCTCATCTTGCACATTTTTGTTTGTCTAGTCCCAGCTCGACAAGATGCTTGTTAAGGAATTCTTGTTCATAACCATTAAGTACAAGGAAATACAACCAAAACTGGTTTTGTCAGAGTCGTAGGAAACAAGGATAATGAGAATAGCTGTACTGGTTTACGAGTACCCGCCGAAGGTTGTAGGCGGCTTAGGCACCTACGCTGAGGAAACTACTAGACGGTTTGTTCTATCTGGCCATGATGTCTCAGTCTTCACGATGAATGACGATAAAGGAAGCCTCTCAACCAGAGAGATATGGCATGGAATAGAGATTCACCGACCGCTTCACATAAACATAGCTGACTCTTTACCTCACATAATGACTGACGACATTAGGAAGTGGGGCAGAGGCATCGACTTGTTCTCAAAAATCCTTACTTACAACATATTGAGCGCTTCTAAGATAATTAATGAGATCGTCCGGAAAGAGGGATTAGAATATGATATCGTAGTTTCTCACGATTGGCTTTCCACAATCTCCGGCATCACGATAAAAAGAGAGTTGAATCTGCCTCTCGTCTTCCATGTGCACTCCACGGAGAAGGGACGAACTCTTGGAAACGGCTCCGAGATGATCAGCAATATCGAGAACCAAGGAGGACAAGTTGCCGATAAAGTGATAACGGTTTCTAATGCTATGAAAGACGAGTTGAGGGAGCTGGGATTTCCGGAGGAGAAGACTCAAGTCTGTTATAATGGCGTCGACCCCGAAAAATACGATCAGAGGAGGATAAGCGAAGAAGAAATCCGGAGAGTACGCGATGCTTATGGACTCAAGGAAGAGGAACTCCTCATCTTGTTCCTTGGAAGGCTTGTCGGGGTAAAGGGCGTAGACAAGTTAATCATGGCTATGCCTCATATCCTTCAAAAGGTGCCAAACGTGAAACTTGTGGTGGTTGGAACTGGCGGCATGGAGGAATATTTGATCAGGCTCACTCACGAGTTAAGGCTTCAAGATGCTGTGAAGTTCCGTTTTGACTTCATACCAGAGGAAGAGCGGATCGTTCATTACGCGGCCTGCGACTTAGCTGTTTTCCCAAGCGTGTATGAACCCTTCGGAATAGTTGCGTTAGAAGCTATGAGCATGGAGAAACCCGTGGTTGTAGGCGCGAACGGCGTAAGCGGGATGAGAGAGATCGTCATACCACATGGGAAAGACCAATGCGGCTTTCACATCAATCCAAACAATCCAGCCGATATTGCATGGGGTGTCACCTGCGCTCTGCAGGACCCTAACGAAATGGTGAACTTCGGAAAAAATGGGAGGAAGAGAGTTTTAGAGGAGTTCACTTGGGATTCAACAGTTAAAAAGACTCTTAGGTTTTATGAAAGCTTGCTAAGTCTCAACAAAGTATAAAGAAGATCTAGAGCATATTCTCTACGGGGATACCATTATGCCTTCCAACGAGATGCGGAAAGACTACATCCTAGATCGCTGGGTGGTAATTGCCTCACAAAGGAAAAGAAGACCCACAGATTTCGTAAAGCCGAAAGAGTTGAGAAAACCGTCAACCTGTCCTTTCTGTCCAGGAAATGAACATATGACGCCTCCGGCATTCCTGGTCTATCGCAAAGTTGGCGGGGGAATCGTAAAGGATGAAGATAGCGACGGGTTCCGCCATAAAGACTGGTTGGTGAGGTGCATCCCGAATCTTTATCCTGCGTTTACACCCCCCAGCGAAGGATTAGAGGGAAATAACAAAGTAGAAGATTTCGAATCTATGGAAGCCATTGGGCATCATGAGGTGATCATAGAATCGCCGAATCATGATGAGCATCCAAGCTATGCTTGGATGCCCCAGCTGGTTCGTGTCATCTGCGCCTGCAAAGATCGACTGAGCTACCTGTATTCGCGTGAATACGTTAAGTACGTCTCGATCTTCAGAAACCAAGGGTTAGACGCAGGTGCCTCACTTTCCCATGCTCACACCCAAGTAATCGCTACGCCCAACATTCCCCAAATCGTGGCAGAAGAGCTCAATAAGAGCGAAAGCCCCTGGGAAAAAAACAGGAAATGCGTCTTTTGTGACATCATCGAGAAGGAGAGAGAAAGCCCACGGTTGATCTGGGAGAATCAAAGCTTTGTTGTCTTCGCGCCCTGGGCTAGCGTCCACCCCTTCGAGTTCTGGATTTTCCCAAAGAGACATCAACCAACGCTTCTGAATATGACGGCCGACGAGACGAGCGCGCTTGCAGCGAGTCTACGCGTCTCGTTTGGCGGATTAAGAACCCTCTTGGATGACCCGTCCTATAATTTTGGATTTCACATGGCACCCGCTGAACATTATCATTGGCATATTGAGGTCTATCCTAGACTGACCATATGGGCTGGCTTCGAAAAGAGCACAGGAATGTTCATAAATGTTGTTCCTCCAGAGGACGCGTCCTCAAGTTTGAGGGAAGCATTCCGAAATGAGGAAGAGAAAATCAAGATTCTAACGTGAACGTTCAGCTATACATGCTTAAAACCTTTCTGATCCCGTCTTCGGTTACGTGGTATCTTTCAACTCCGCTGCTAGAGTTCGCTTTGACATAGTTGGTCTCAATGAGTTTCTGTATATTTGACCTCACTCTTTCAGGTTCCATCGCTGTCCATCTGGTGATCTCTTCCATAGTCAGAGATTTTTCGGTGCTAGTTGCACCTATGTTGTGTAGCATGCAGAGGAAGTAAAGATCGTCCGGCATTGAGAACCCTCTTAAGCCCATACTGGATCACCTTCTGCAAGCCTCTTCATAGACTTTGGCCGTCCTTTTGGCAACTGCGTCCCAACTGTAGATTTCTTTGACCTTCTTTTTAGCATTTTCGATCAACCAATGTGAGTATCCGGGATCTGATAGAACCTTGTTCACTCCCCAAGATATCGATCCGAGGTCTCCGGAGTGAACAAGGACTCCGGTTCGGTCATGCTCGACTACCTCAGACAGGCCTCCGACGTTCCCAGCTACAACCGGTACGCCCGATGCCATTCCTTCAAGAGCCACTATCCCGAAAGGTTCGTAAACGGATGGAACAACTAAAACATCGGCGCTCATTGTTAGTTCTACAAGATTGGAATCCGAGACGAAGCCCACAAATCTTATCTTATCTCCGTGTCCTGTTGACCTGGCTAAGCCTTCCAGATAACTCTTGGACCATCCATCACCTGTGATGACAAGTTTGGCTTCTGGGCGACGTTGAACAATGATAGGTAGGGCCTTAATCAGATATTCTACGCCCTTCTGTGGGACGAGTCGACCGATGAATAGAACCAGTTTCTCATTAGGCCAGACCCCGTAACGTCTTCTAACCGATTCCCTGTCGATTTCTTTCTGATACTTTGCCACGTCAACCGCGTTCGGAATTGTGTCGATCTTGTCTTCTGGCAAGTGGAAATGGTTCTGAATCTCCCACTTCATTGAGTTACTAGTTACAATGACTCTCTTTGCTTCGTAAGCCATCCACCATTCTAAGCCGTCAATCAGGTAGGAGTCTGGGCTATGAAGACCTTGAGCGCGACCGACCTCAGTGCTGTGAACGGTTGAAACCAAGGGTTTGTTCAGGTAATGCTTGCAAGATATCCCGGCTTCCGCGGTTAGCCAATCGTGAATGTGAATAATGTCGAAATCAACATCCCGGCTTAACATTGCAACTTTCCTCTCCATGAAGTGATTGAACAGAAAAGTCCAAGTTATGAAACTGGGATGACCTAGTTCAATTTTCGTACGATGAACTTGTACCCCCTCAACATCCTCAGATATGGGTGCGCCGGGAAAGTCCAGAGTGACCACATGAACTTCATGATTCTCCCTCGCGAGCGCCTTTGCCAGACCTAGACAGTGAGGAGCGATCCCACCGACGATTCTGGGCGGAAACTCCCAGGTTAACATGCAGATCTTCATAGGAGTACACTTACACCTATCTAAGGACCTCTATTTTTCTTTTGTGCTTAGTAGTGAGGTACCTACTCCATTGATCAAGTGTGGTTAGAGTTGCATCTCCGTTTTGGACAGCACACCAACCTGTTGCTTCTGGATTTAGGATTAATCTGGACCTACATGCGATATTCGAATCTGATGGCAGAAAAAAAGGCATGTTCTAAACGGTTTCTGAGATAATCATACTATCGAGGGAGGATGTCAAGGCGCCAAATCTGATCCCGTATTCTGCATTCAGGAACCGCTCGAATTCCTGTAAGACCGTGCTTTCTGTTTCATTCAGTTTTAGACACATGGGCTTCTCTCTGTAGGCCCAGCTTAGGTCGTACAGGGCAACAGTTCTTGAGAGGTTCGGTGCCTCTTTAACCATCTGCCATATGCTTTTTGACGGAGTCTCAGGTAGGATCCAAGCCGTGTATGAGACCCTTACTATTCTGTACGAAGCACCCTCACGAATAGGGCATAAGGGATTCAGAACAACCCTCTTGAAGGTGCTAGGATGGAGATGGTGTACCCAGATGAATTTATGGTATTCATTTTCGGCATCAATCAGGTCCTCATTCTCGTATACATTCCATCTCTTCGACCTGCAACATTCCATGAACCTATCGATAAGGTCCCACACGTTTGGAAGAAACATCATCTCTCTCCCTCCGTTTTTTAATTATTCGTGTACAATATCTTAAGAATTGCTGTGCCGATTGGCGTTGGCGTTAATTTCCCAGCAATGCCAATGAACGATCACTGACGATGAGAAGCCTCAAGTGGTAATGTCATCTACAGCTTTTCTATGCATTTTCATTCATGAGATAACTTCATCGTAGACTCTGATCGTGTCTTCCGCCACCTTTGGCCAGTTGAACACTTCCAGGACTCTCCTACGAGCGTTTTCTCCGAACCTCCTCCTCAAATCTTCATTCTCAAGCAGTAGAGTAACGAACTTTGCTATATCACTGGGGTCGTAGGGATTGATGTGATAGCCACATTGATGTGGACCGCTGGGAATCACTTGCTCCCTCAGGCCACTGATATCTCTTCCCCCTACGACCACGGGTTTTCCAAGGGCCATGGCTTCGGTGCAGACGATACCGAAGGGCTCATATTTTGAGGGAAAGACGCAGACATCTGCAGCAGCGTAAAGCTTGATCTTCTCCTCTTCTGGTAAAAACTCGTATTTCAGGACGACTTTATCCTCTAGACCGAGCCTTGATACATCGTGCTTCAACATCGCTTCCTGATTTCCAACTCCCACGAATGCTAGTTTTGCCTTTGGACTTCGACTTAGGATCTCGGGCATGGATTGGAGAAGCATGTCAGCTCCCTTAACCCAGTCGAGTCTTCCCACGAACAAAACCATGAACTCGTCATCTTTTATTCCGAGGCTCCTCCTAACACTAAGCGACTCCTCGGGTGAAACTCTGTCAGGCGAATATTTCTCAACGTCTATTCCGTTATAGACTACTCTGATCTTCTTCTCATCGTAACCCAACCGCACTAGGTGATCCCGCATCGCGTAGCTCACCGTAACCACCCTCTCGGCGTGATCTGCTGCCATTCTCTCTAATCTCTTCACAGTCTCGGAGCCGTCTCCCGCTCGTCCCTGCTCGGTACTGTGAACATGAAACACGAGAGGCTTATTCAGTCCTTTGCTGGCCAGGATTCCACTCGTGCTTCCTAACCAATCGTGAGAGACGAGTAACTCGACTCTCCGATTCTCCATTCTAACCAGATCGTTTACTAGCTTGCTGGCTGAGAGCACATTGTACAGGAATATGTCTCCAAAAAACTTCTGACCTCCCTCGGGCCATCCACGCACCTCCTCCGGGATGAACATAGGCAGCAGAAGACTTATGTTAATATTCTCTACAACTGGTCTGTGAACTTCAACGCCTCTGTACACATCCCGAGTGGGAGCGCCTTTAACATGCATCGAGAAGACGGTAACGTCATGCCCCATCTTAATGAGTTCTCTCGTCATGTATTCAGCATAGGTTCCAAGCCCGCCTACTAGGTAAGGGGGAAACTCGTAAACAAAGAAGACTATCTCCATTCTGGCTTCCTCTAGTAATGGTAGCGTTGAATTGATGATTTCTCCATTATCTCAGCTCCGAAGCTATTAAAACTTTCTTCCAAAGAACGCTCATGCGAAAACTTAATTGATGACTTTCGCCACTATTTTCGTAAGGGAGGGAGAGCACTCTTGTTGGCTTTCGTATTCATCAAGGTTGAGATAGATGCCGGCCCACGTGTTGCCTCTGAGATAATGAAAATTGGCAGTGTAAAAGAACTGCATGAACTAACAGGTGATATCGACCTCATCGCGAAGGTTTCAGCTCGCGATATTGATGAACTTAGCAGAGTAATCTACCAGATTAGAGATGTTAAAGGAGTGCAAGGAACAGACACGAGAATCGTCCTAGTCACGAAATAGCGGTATGTTGGGATAGAAGGTGAAAAGGCCCATAGAAGAGAGGTTGAAGGAGCTCGAGTCTCAGGACTTGTCAAGAGAAGAGGTACTGACCGTCCTTTACCTAGAAAGATATCCAATGTTCGAGATAACTAAGATTCTAGGTATGGAATCGTCAGAGCTCAAAGAGGTAAGTGAGAATTTAGGGCTCTTTCTACTGAGATGCCCCATAGGCCATAAGTTCCGCAGCGATCCTGCATTGCACGGTGAGGACGCCCATTACTGCGTTGAATGTCAAAGATGGTTCAACGAGGCTACATTGAACGATGAGATAGAACTAGAAATAAGAAGGTTGAAAGAAAAGGAGCCGGCAAACCAGATTTAGGATAGCTCGCGCATTAGCCCTTTCAGTTCGTCTATCCTTTCTCCAACCGCTTGCAGGACCCTCTCACGTAGGACCTCACCGTCAACCTCATCCTTCGGTATTCTCGCAATTCTGATTGCCAACTCTTTGTCGCCGACAACCTGATCTAGCCATCTTTCAAAGTCTCCTCGGCTCATGTGAAATCTGACTGAATTTGCGTCGACAATCTTGAGGATAGAGTGGAACTCGCTAAGGCTGCGAGCGGTTAAATCCGTCGGCCGTGCAAAGTCGTAGAAGAAAGCGAAACCATTGCGGATTGGGAGCTGACGCAAAATACGTTTATATCTGAACTCCGGCTTCTCAAATTCCAGCCGAAATCTAGCTTGAAGGTCAGAGAGAACTCGCATGTAAGCCATAAACGCCTCAACGGGACTGCCATAAGGGTTAAAAGAACTGTGAACAGTCCCTGGACCACCGCCCTTCGTGCTCATGTAGTATAGGTGATCGCTTGTCTGAAGGTAACGCCATACTTTGAGAAGCAGACTATCTCTGATCTCTTTTGCAGTGGGCTCGAGCTCTTTGAGAAGGTTGAAAGAGATTCCTTGCAGCGAATTGCCCAGCCATGCACTGGTATCGCGTTCCGTGTCAGCCCAGGATACCGTTTCATCGTCTGGAACATCGATCTCATCAACGGGTTCATGACGTCGGATAACTTCAGTCGGAGTGCAACAACATGGATTATCCCGACCAGCGATCTCAGGGGGAAGCCACCTTAAGAACTCAAGTATCCCGCTTTCACGTCGGTAGTGCTCCCCGAATGTTTCGTAATCCATGAAAATGTTTATGACGTCTCCGGGGGCAGATGCCAACCAGTCTGCGTATTTGTCTGCAAAAAGAGGCCATTGGTCCCAGTCTCTCGAGGTGAAGCGGAAGCCTACATCGTCTGAGAATCTGTAGTTACGGAGTAGAACGCGTATGGGAGAGTTCTTGGCTTTATAGACGTAATTTGGCGATCTCCAACCCAGTATTCTCTCTATGCCTTCCGTCACCATTGCCTCGTAACCCAAACCCTCAACCGTTTTGGCAATGGCGTTATTATATAAACACTCCGTATTCTCAAATACACGAGGTTCACGCTTGAAAAGGTCCCGCATGACTTGCTGATGCATCTTGATCTGTTCTATGAATTCAGAGCTGGATGAATCGAATAGGCTGGCTAGCGAGTGGTAGTACGTCTGTTCGAGAAGTTCCACGTAGTTGGACTTCGCCAGCTGCCTGAACGATTCCAAGACGTCTTGATTCCACCTCTCACTCTGCTCTATGAAGATACCTGAAATGCTGTATGCAACCTTAAACTTCCTTTTTCCTCTCTTGAAGTGATCGATTTGGTTGAGGATGGCTTCATTTGCTGGAATGTAACATTCCCTAGCGATCCGGTTGAACACCTCCTTGTTCATCCCAGAATCAAAATATAATTCGAATAGATCCTGTTTATCCATTCTTTTACGGGTAAGAAGATCGATCTGGAAATCGCGGTTAAGCCTGAAAGGTTGATGAACTTCAAAGATGAAACAAACGTCAGCCATTAACCCTCGACTCCTAACAGGTTCTAGTTCGTGTACGTGAGGCTATTTCTTAATTTTCTTATCCTTAGTTTCCTCTTGGAACTTCTCACGCAGTTCCTCTGGAACGATGAACCCCACTAGCGCGCGCTTCGTAAGCTGCTTGAAGTAGGCGTCCAAAGAGACCTCAGCCTCCACCGGCATCATCTTGTACTTTTCCTGCAAGGCGCCCGAGATATCTTTGACTGTGGCGTTGCCATCACAAAGTTCCCAGACGACGGATCCCACTGCATCCAATTGGATTTTCCTCTCTTTAGGAGGGGGAGGCAGAAGCTTTGAGAGTACCTTCCCAGACGCCTTTTTCTTAGCGGGGCTCTCCGTCAAAGGGAATATCAGCTGAATCTCCCCCTTCTCGTTTTTCTCCCATCTTAGAGCAGGATTTCGAACAGGTTTTAGCCTAAGAAACTCATCTCTAGATATCATTGGACCCTTAGGCTTCTTCTTCCGCCTGAATCTTTCCAGCATGTCTCTTTTGATTCTCCTAAAGAAACCCTATTTTACTCTTAAGAGATGCCGCAACCGTTTTATTAATCTTTTTTGAACCCGTATAGAAGTTTCGCTACATTCTTGTTTTTCTCTACACCAAAGTATCTAGCAACATTTGAGCATTTCGTTCTGAGCAGTAGTAGGTGCGGCGAGGCCAGATCAATCTCGGTGATCGTCTCAGCATATGCCATCCCCTTCGCAATCACGAGGTCAGCAGAATCATAGTAATTGAGGAAGTCTTTGCTACATTCTTCGAGTGACAAACCCATTGTGTCTGTTCCTGTTGTGATCAAGGAGTCCGCAATCTCGTGCATACCGACATGCCTAGCCTCATCCAATGTAGCGTCGTTAAGTACTGGTTTATCTTTTACAGCCACGACAACCTTCGGTCCGGTCCTCTTCAATTCGCGCACAAATAAAGTGTCAAGGGCTATCTCCCCAGCGTTATCCGTTAGATAGATGATCAAGGAAGAATCCTTCACAATCCCATACGCTTCCGCTATGTCATCTATGACAAGGTCTTTCTCGCCGTCTTGAAGGAGACGATTTAGGTCACTGAAGGCAAATTCGTGTCCCGGAATGTCAAACTCGATAACGTTGCCAGCTATTGCGTATAGACAAGCCTTCCTCAAACGCATCGAAGCCGAACGCTCTGCTGAGATGATCTTTTCAGCTATTGGGACTATCTCCAAAGCCCTCTGATTACTTATCCTCTTTCTCTCAGCACACGGGTCGGAATTTCCAGTTGCCTCTCTTACCGTTCTGTCTCTCATCGTCCCAAGAACCGAGGGAACCGATTTGGGGTCAAAGCTTTCAGCGATGAGGCGAAGGAGTGATCTCATAGCTTCAAACCTCAAGGAAGAATCTTCCGTCGCCTCAAGAATTTCTTGATATCCTCGATGAAGTATGCAGTTGGCGCATTCAAGCCCGACTTTCAAATGTCATAACCTTTAGAGCTTCAAACCCTCGTCGTTGCCTGAGCAAAATCTAGTATAGCCTTGTATGGGTCCTTTGCCTTTACTATGCCGCTTGCAACGAGCACGCCTTCCGTTCCAAGCTTTAGAGCAGCAGTCACATCTTCTCCGTTTGTTATCCCAGCGCCGCAGAGTATCACAACCTCCTTGTTTACTCTCCTCACGTTCTCAACGGTGTTGGTAACGACTTCCGGCTTCGCCTTCGAGACTGGGATTCCTGTTCCTATCAGTTCAGGGGGTTCGACGGCGATCATGTCTGGTTTCAGTGCGGCTGCGGCTGCGCTGACAGCCTCGTTATTCGTACAAACAACCGTTAGTAGGTTAACTTCGCGAGCCCTAGCGATTACTGCATCTATCTCTGCCAGCTTAAGCCTCCTCTCGGAGTGGTTAACCAAGGTTCCGACAGCGCCAGATAATCTCACACTCTCAGGCAGTATGTAACCCGTGTAACTCCCGGGCTTAACCGGGTCTATGTGTTGCGCGAAGACCGGTATGTTCACCTCGCGAGATATCGCACTGATGTCCGCGAATTGGGGCGCCACACCTATGCAGACCTCAGACTCTAGGCTAACCTTTTCCGCCGCTTTAGCGAGCTTTAGAGCCGCCTCGCCCGTCGCTTCGGAGTAAGTCTTAAAGTTCACCAAGATGAGGGGTGTTCGAACTCTACTCAACTTGATCACATCGTTCTCGAATCTACCGTGTTTATAATGTCTACCCTTTTTTAACTTTTAGGCGTGATAGGTGTCCTACATTTGGAGCCTTAAACGATCTCTATGGAGACCTCTTCAAACTTCTTAATCCTGAGCGCTCCTGGTCTAGGTGGTACGACCTTTACGAGCGGATTCGGAGAGAGGTGCAAGTAGAGGGATAAGCCTACCTGAGAATTCCTCACTATTACGCTGAAATCGCCGCATTTAGCCAAGCCCATATTCTGGTATGCGGTTTTTACTGTTCCTATCTTCTTGCCGCATAACTTTGCAGCCTCTCCTATGGGAAGCGCATCGTGTGCATGTATCCCGATCCATCCGTAATGAGGCAGTCCAGCATCTAGAAAACCAATAATGCTGCCAACTTCCGCAGTTATGCCGTCTTTGAACGGATCGTCCAGAGAGATCAGAGAGTATTCAGGCTTAACCTCGACCACCGTTCCTTTTAGCTCACTGACCGGTTCCGCTTCATCGATTTTTGCAGATCTCTCAATTTTCAAACCTCCTCTCGCACGCAGAGGATCTGAGGTTTTCCTAACCTCAACGTGAATATGAGGCTCAGTCCAGAAGTTGAAGTAGCCTGATCTTAGAAGAACGCCTAGGTCTTGACCCGGTTTGACAGTCTGTCCGACCTCAACGATTGGTGCTACATGAAGGATTTTGATCAGTCTATCAGAATTTTCTAGGCTCCTAATGAGGATCACATAGTCGAAGCTTGAACTTTCAAAATATCTTCCTCTAGGGCACATTATCCGTCTAATCTCTGTTACTTCACCTACAACTGGCGAGGGAGATACCTCGCCGAAGGAACGCCTTGGATAGAGGTCAACAGCAGTAAAACTGTGGTGTGCTGGATAGGGACTGTTGAAGAAGGAAATCCTAGCGTCGTCTAACCAGTAGATGCTGACTCCTCCTGAAGAAGCGACAAGCCTGATTTCCATCCTTCTCAGCCATCGCCTAGAGGATAAACCCACGAGATCATACATATCTGGAAACACATGTTGCAGATATCATTTCTGCAGTTATCAGTTTCCGTAACCTTGGCAAGACGAAACAGGAACGAAACTAGTTCACAGTTCAGAAGGTGCTTTGCCTCGACCGTCTACGATGTAGGCAAGAGTACTGGGATTACCATCTTAGTTATTGCCAAGACAGATATGAAGTCCGAGGCAATGGCAAGCTTCGTTTGAGGATTTCAGAGGAAAATGGTTAAAGGCTATATAGTGCACTTAACAGAGATTGCTGGGAGGCAGTGAATGAGAAATGTTGTATGAACACTTAACTAGTCCAGATGTGAACGAGGCTGGGGAAAAGGGACTAGTGGCAATCCTGCCCATAGGTTCCATTGAGGTGCATGGACCCCACATGCCAACTGGGACAGACTCGATAACTGTGTATGACATAGCAGAATTAGCGGCAGAAAAGGAAGAAGCTGTTGTTCTCCCACCATTCTGCTATGCCTACGTTCCAGAAAACAGGCATTTCCCGGGAACGATCTCGTTAACAGCGAAGACTTTGCTGTCTCTTCTTGAAGAAGTCTGCGATGAGATAGCAAGAAATGGATTCAAGAAGATTCTGATCGTGAATGGGCACGGAGGAAACAACGCAATACTAAGAGTCTTCCTCAGAGACAGCCTAACTAAGAGGAAAGACTACACGTTATATGCGATGATTGAACCTTGGGCACCATTTGGAGAGCTGATTCCCAGACTGAGCGAAGGAAGGACTGTCGGGCACGCGTGTGAGTTAGAGACAAGCGTCGGCTTATACCTCTTTGAAAACCTGGTAAAAATGGGGAACATTAAGCGAGAAGCAGAACTTGGGAGTACGAACTTGCCGAAGGGAATAGAAACCCCAGTAGACTGGCAGGCATATGCCCTTGAACTCTACTTAGGTGACCCAAGGTTGGCAACCAAGGAAAAAGGGAAGATGCTTGTGGACAAGTTGGTTGACTTCTTGGCTGATGCGATAAGAATGATTAGACGGGAGACTCACGTTTCAGGGATTCTTGACGATTTCTACAGGAGGGCTTATGAAAAATAAGCTATGATCAATCTCTGGTCGAACTCTTCCATTATAATTCCTTGAGAATGTCAGTGTTGTTCTAAGTATAGGACAATACAGCTTCTTCTTACCTATTGATGCTGCAAAGCAATCCGATCATAACCTCAAATGAAGAACAAAAGAAGTTTGAAGGCCAAGAATGTTTTTGAGAAGTTTATGAATATCCAAGAAAAGATTTCCAAGTGTTTAGAAGAGGAATCGTGCTGTGGAAAAACGTAGTCTCTACTTAGCGCTTCTGTCGACGAGTCATGGTATGAATCACGTATATCAATTGCTGATACCTGTTGTTATTCCTAGAATAACGGCGGACTACGAGCTGTCCAACTTTTCGGCGGGGGTTCTACTTTCCTGCTTCAGTCTATCCTATTCGCTACTGCAGGCTCCGTTCGGCTATTTGTCAAGGATCTACGGCAGAAAAATCCTATTGGTTCTCGGGTTCATCATGACTTCTCTATCTTTCCTAGCTATCGGATTTGTCGAAAATATCATGATGTTGTCATTGCTATTCTTTCTGGCAGGTATTGGGGGAAGCACCTATCATCCGAATGGGATGCCCTTCCTGTCTGAATTCTATGAGGAGAATAGAGGACAAGCCTCAGGGTTTCACCAGACTGGAGGTGCCTCGGGGTCTTTCATTGCGCCGCTCGCTATTGGCGCTCTATTGGCGCTCTTGGGCCTCGATTGGAGGTTAACTGTAACTACTCTTTCTATTCCGGGCATTATTCTGGTCATTGCCTTATGGTCACTCCTTGTCGAACCCAAGCGGAAGATCGGAGAGAAAGAGTCTGAGCAACAATTTAAAGGAAACATGAGGGTTAATTTAAGACCGTACGGTCCATCTTTGATCTTCATCGTAGCTGCAATGATATATGTTGTTGGACTGAGGGGGATCGATGCCTTTGCGAATCAATACTTCACATATGGTAGAGAGACCAAGAATATTGCTGAGGCGTCCTTCCTTTTCTCTATGCTTAAGGTAGCCGGTCTATTTAGCGGACCCCTATCTGGGAAGTTTTCTGACATCTTTGGGAGAAAGAAAGTTCTGATCGTCCTGGTCGTCGTTGAATCGGTCTCTCTCTACACCCTTACAATAGTGCCACTTACCATCCTCATAGTTCCGTGTATAGTTTTTGGGTTCGGTTCCTTTGGACTTCTAGCAATAACGGACGCCTTTCTAGCCGATATAACGCCGAAGGAGCACATGGCAACGATTTTTGGACTTAACTTCACAGTGAGTTTCATGACCTCGGCTATTATTCCGCCCATTCTCGGAGGCATCATCGACTTATATGGATTCGGTGTAGGTTTCATGACCTTGAGCGCGATAATGCCCTTCAGCATACCTATCCTGTTACAGATCAAGAGCAAAGGCTCAACTGCCAAAGATAAATCATAGGAGAGTGTGGAAAAGGTTACCTTTATGAATTCTTGGGAGCGCTCCGTTGATAAGGAAAAGGAAGGCTTGCCTAACTTGGATCTTTAAGGGCTATCTAATCTATGTTTTGCTGCCTAAGTGTAGTAGTATTCTAAAGGTCTTTTTTTTTGATTTTTTGCTGTTTTGTTGCTTGTCCTGTGGTCTGGTGAAGACATTCGGTTAAAGCAATGGCTTTTCAAAATTCCCTATAGATGGTTGACGCGTCAGAGAAATCTGAGGAAAATCTCCAGATCGTCCTTGGATGTAGATTCCCGTTCCAAGGCTCAGGTCCCTCTGGCGTAAGCCTTCGTGGGTTCAGACCCAGCACGATTTGTATATATAAAGTGTGGGGGGTTTGTCTGGGCGATGGTCTCAATATTCTCACTTCCTGAAAATTCTAGCTCCGTTATGCTCGCATACGAATTCGAAGCCAGCGTCAACGAGGGCGCATACGTCGACCTCGGTCTTGGCTGCTTTCGAGATATTCTTGCTGGTCTTTGAGCAGTTCCTCGGCAAGTTGTACATAAATAAGCGTGTTCTTGATGTTTTTAAGTTCGACCGTCTGCATAACGTGTAGAATGTCTTTAGTGCGATGACACTGCATTGTGCCCTTCCAATAGCGGAGAGTGAAAGGTTATTCTCAGCAGTCTCAGTTTTTGGGGAATTCGCTTTTGACGTCTTGTAAAGTAGTCTCGGAAATGGTTGAGAGGTTGCTCAGTCTTAGCCCTTAATCTCTTTTCTTGACTTCTCCAGCTTTTCAGTTATTTCTTCTTCCGTTTTAACTTGCTTCCTGCTCGGCTTCTCTTCAGAGGGTTTTATCAAGAGCTCTTCCTCCATTGCTTCTCTAAGTTGCGGATCAGCAATATCCTTCAATGTAGAAAGTAACATCGGCTCTATCGGTGCTTCGTCTTCATCCGTTGTGTCTATCCGCATTTTTCCGTTCCTGTACCAGTTTAGCAAGACTCGTGCATGGGCCTCTAATCCCTCAACTTTTCCAGCATTGTCCAGCCAATTCAGAACTGACAACGCTGAACCGTCACGTAGAATAAAGTGTATGAACTTCTCTATCGGCTCGGCTGCCTGCAGTCTCTCACGGCTACAGAGTTCCCTGTAAGCTTGCCAAACTTGACTGTCAACCCATATGCCTGTCTGCTTCTTCATCGTTACCAATGAGATTACTTCTGATGTTACATACAAGCCTAGGGGGGAGTATATTCTATGAGGCGACAGCCCTTCTAATGCGCATTATTGTGATGTGTAATCTTTAGATCAGCGAACTAAAGGGATCTCTAATGGAACTCTATGAACCGGGAACATTTCTTTCTGTTTAAGAATGTTTATTGACGAGCGTTGGCCTATCCCAGTCTGCCGACTAGTTCTTGCGATGTTGCAGCCTCAAAGTATCGCTTTCCCTTTATAGACTCCTCGTCATGCGTAACAACGTAGGTTGCTCCTCTTTCCAGCCAGGAGGCAACTATGATGGCGTCGGGCAGTCGGAGGCCTGTTTCAGCCCGAATTCTTCCTGCGGCATCGGCTAATCGCATATCGAGTTCCACGATGCTGAAAATCCTTTGAAGATAGTAGGTGCATAATCATCTCTTGCCTTCCGCCTCATCCCTAGCCGAGTAGTAGCCTGCACAGAGCTCAGCGATCGATACGACAGAGACGACAGCATGTAACCTACCGTCATCAACAACGTCGAGAACGCGTTTTGAAGACTCGTAGTAAGATTCTTCCCTGTTCTTGACATTCAGAAAGATATCAGCGTCTAAGACTACTTTGATCCCCATTCCTAGCGCAGCCTCTTCTGAAAAGCCATGCTAGATTCAGGCCAAAGCTTCTGCCTAATTAGAATATCAGACAACTTCTCTCCAGAGACTTTTCTAATCACTACGCGCTCACCCTCGATTATAAAGATGGCCCTGTCACCCTCCCTCAAACCTGACTTCTCTCTGATCTCTTTAGGAATAGTTGTCTGACCCTTCGTGGTAATGGACGCTATACCTACTTCCAAAACATGCTTCTCCTACCAAGCGGAAAGGAAAGACTTACTAATAGGCATTACGCGAAAGCTCCAATGTATTCATAGGCTTGTTTAATAACTAGACTTATTGAATAAATGAGACAAAAACCAGTAGGCAATTCCCTTTCTTACTCTGCGTAGTAATAGTGGCCTATCTTCTTCTGGTATCTGTCCAGTTTGGATCCTTCCTTGTTTACTCTCGGTCTCTTTGTAGATGGGTCCCGTCGAAAGGTGATCTCCATCTCTTCTAGGAACATGTTCATCCCTTCTTCGAGGTTGGTTGGAGTTCTAGCGAAACCATATGTACCCGGATCTCCTGTGAAGATCATCAAGCGGTCAGCTATGAAGTCTTGGGCTACGATGTCATGTTCAACTACAAAAGCTGAGACGTTCCGGTTCTCTACGACGCGCCTTATGATTTTAGCCATCAAGAATCTCTCTTCAACATCAAGGTAAGCGCTGGGCTCGTCAAGCAAGTAGAGGTCAGCCTCCTTTGATAGACATGCGGCTATTGCTGTTTTCTGGAGTTCGCCCCCGCTGAGTTCTTTTATGTTCCTATCGAGAATGGCGTATAGATTGAATGGTTGAAGGATCTCACTTTGGTACAAGCTGGATGTGAAACCCTCCTTTGCAACAGTCCTTAACAATTCTTCAACAGTGCCTTCATAATCCGTGGAGATGTATTGGGGTTTGTAACTTACACTTAGCTTATTCTCGGTAGGCGACTCGCCCAGATCTGGCTTCTCGAATCCAGCTAGTAGCTTCACAAAGGTTGTCTTTCCAATTCCGTTGGGTCCCAGTATCCCTATGACCTCTCCCCGTCTAACTTCGCCCTGCTCGGCGGTCAACCTGAAACCTTCGTAGGTTTTCTCCAGGGTTTCCCACATCAGCAGGGCTTCGCCTACTATCAATCCTGATGAGGGCGGTTTAGCATGGAAGATCATCGCCTCTTCCCTGAAGCGCATGTTCTCGTCTGGGATGTAGCCTTCAAGGTATATGTTGATCCCTGTTCGGACTCCGTGAACATTTGAGACGATTCCGTAGACTCCTGGTTTCCCGTAGAAGACGCATATCTGGTCTGAGAGATAATCCAGCACGGCTAGATCATGCTCAGCTACGACTACGATCTTGTCATCGCTCTTGAGGCTTCTTATGGCCTTGGCTACCTCAAGCCTCTGCTTCACGTCTAAGTAGCTGCTCGGCTCGTCAATCAGGTAAACATCAGCCTCACGGGATATCGCTGCGGCTATCGCAACCCTCTGGAGCTCGCCTCCGCTTAGAACATTGAGTGGACGATCAAGGATGACGTTAAGTTGAAGTTGTTTACTCAGGTGATCTAACTGATCCCTTTCATTGACTTTCTCTAGTACTTCACGAACCTTGCCTGAGACAACCTCTGGAATCTTGCTTATATATTGGGGTTTGTGGACAACCTTCAGTTCTCCTCGGCTTAGTTTCTGGAAGTATGTCTGAAGCGTGGAGCCGCGATGATAGTGGATGATCTCGGGCCAATCCGGTGGGTTCCCGTAGTGTCCAAGGTTCAGTTTTAAGTTCCCTGAGAGAATCCTTAGGACGGTTGACTTGCCGATTCCGTTCTGTCCAAGTAATCCCAGAACGATTCCCGGAGATGGGACTGGAAGTCGGAAGAGCCT